>Ga0209282_1001940_pt1 | contig 11671 bp, 6 predicted proteins | sample Mtrugardesep15_FD_187529 | JGI IMG/M metagenome (GOLD analysis project Ga0209282, IMG submission 187529) | Root nodule microbial communities of legume samples collected from California, USA - M. trunc garden sep15 (SPAdes) (version 2) | ecosystem: Host-associated > Plants > Roots > Nodule...
TTTCCTCCTTCTTGGTCTTTTTTTTTTTTTTGAGAAACACCTTCTTGGTCTTGTTCTTAACTTCTTTATAATTTTTTTAAGTGTCGGTATTTTTACACTTAGGCCTAACTTTAAAACACTTTATTATAATTTTAACTTTAATCTCAACATTTTCGTTACACCACCAAGATTTTTTACCACTGAAGCCAAAAACTCTTGATTCTCGCAACATTTATTTTGTTACTTTTCTAATCACATACGTCATCTTGTCTCAAATATTATTTGCACTTTTTGTAGTAGTCCGAAACCTCTCTCTAGAATCTTGTGTTGGAAACTTCTCTATTTTCATCCTTCAAATATCACCACTTGATTCGTGGAGCCCCACTTTAACTTATTGTCATTTATACACAACTATATCATTGCACAACTTATATAACATTGATAACTATCTAAACATCACTGATTCTCTTGAGACATAATTTGGTAAATTGAAAATGTTAAAATCTCATTTACGATATATACTATTATGTTTTAAGATAGAATAGATTAAATAATATAATACTTTAGTTTCTAACCTTAACAATTATAAAAATGTTGGTATCAAAAACAAAAATTGTAAAAATGTCACTACCTCCAATCCTTATATAAGATGGTTTTTGCGGATATTTTTACCTTGTTCATTCATAATAAAATGCCACAACTCTTAAGACCGTACTTATTGTTTAGATTTTTTTTATCTTCATTTTGAAATATTCATCTTTTAATATCAGTTTGTGTATTTAATATCTCATTATTTTATTAAAGGATATATTTGTAAAATATTCAAAAAAACTAAGACAATTAGTAACTTTGACGAACTGAATCGATGAAAATGACTAACATGAGACAACTATTAATTAAAATTAAAAGACAAATATTTTATTTATTTTTGTTTGCGAACCAAGCCCCAAAATTTTAAAATTTAATTAAATGATTTGAAAAAGTATTTAAGCCAAAAAGAAGTAGTATTGGAGAAAATCTTTAATGGATACGATCATAAATATATATTGTTGGGTACACCCTCACATAAAATGAAATTTTTATAAAAAAAGTATTTAATCACATCAATTGATATTATCTAATTTCATTCTTTTTTATTTTTTCATGGTTTTGTGTGTGTGTCCAAATACATTTATTTAGGTTTGTACCCAACCAAGAATATCCTGTAGTATTGGAGTTCAAAATAAATAATGTAACTAGAAAGATATTCAAATTATCAAGAAGACATTAATTTAACTCACTTAGATTGATTTGATGGTATTGATTTGAGATATATAATTCAATCCATTTAGGTTGGTTTGTTGGCGTTGGTTTGAGACCTTGAAATATGCTACGAACATCTCATCAACGTCAATTTGGATGTACTAATTTAACTTCTTAAAAAAATACACTAATTCATTGATCCGTTAATCACGAGACTCAATAATTAATTAATTAATCAACTTCTTATTCTTCTCTTGTTTTTTAGGGTTACTTGCATAAATGTAACTGGGTTATTGGATTGCAACGGCGAGATCTAGTAGAAGAACACGAATAAATAGAAATCACGTAAGGTTTCCCCCTACGTACTCTATTAACCAGACGCTGCATGGCAATTGGATGTTAGTGATTAGTACAAGTAGTGATTCTAATTCTAGTGAAAAAGAAGCATAGATAATTAAATTAAAGAAGATAAGAATAAAAAAAGTGCTAAAAAAACATGATCACCGATTCCATAATAAGCACCAACTCCTCCACAAATGTTGACCAACTAAATTATGACGTTGAGGTAAACTATGTGGTCCCCGTATGTTCTCTTTTCAACGCTATATATGATGAAAAAAAGTGAAACAAAAAGAAAACCATGACTTCATGGTACATCTTATAAAGTAGATACGTGGATGAAATATAAAAGGTTAAATTATCTTTTTTGTCTCTTAACTATTTAATTAGTATCGGTTTGATCTTCTAACTAAAATTTAATTTATTTTGGTCTTTTAACTTCTCTTTATTATATATTTTGGTCCTTTTCGTTAGTTTTAATTCAAAAACGTTAGGTTTTTTTAATTTTTTTTAGAATTTTTCTGGGATTCTTGTTGTTGAATGTTGATGGAGATGATATGAAGATGAAAAAGATAAGAAGAAGGATGAAGAAAACTTAACGTTTTCGAATTAAAACTAACGAAAATGACCAAAATGTGTAGCCGAGAGAACTTAAGGGACCAAAATAAATCAAATTTTAGTTAGGAGACTGATACTATCTAAATAGTTAAGGGACCAAAAATACAATTTATCCAATATAAAAATACCCTATTCATTAATTAATATATTTATTTTATGAAGCCCATATATGTCTTAAATCAAAGTCTTCGCTCAGAAAATTCTTAATTTATACAAGGATAAGGGGCAACACGACAATTATGCAATAGAACCCTCCACGTGAAATCAAACAACACCATAGGCTTTGAGAATGGCCACTATGGACATTATCAAAATAAAATAAAGCATAAAAGTTGTAAGGAAAATGGAGCAGCTAAAAGGAATATATTTGATGATGATATCCATGTATCTTCCAAAACCACTTACCAGTAATCAATTTAACAGTATATGTTTGTCCTGTCTTCACAAAGGGAGTAAACAAAAGTGAGAGGTAAAGTAAAACAACAATTCATGGGCAGGTCAAAGTAAAAATAAGAAATGGGAGAGTGCATCACGTGTTTAAATGACATCAAACTTCAAACTTTAGCGTTCTTTGTGGGTAAGGATTTGATTCTCGGTAGTCAGCATGCACGTTTGTTTCAACCAAATTACTAGTAGTCTACTAGTAATTTGTAAATAAGCCCCCCTCTCTCTAGATTTCTTACACACGATTATCTACAATGGTGAGGTCTTAACCATTTAAGACTCGGCATCTAATAGGTATCTCCATTGTGGAAAAAATATTTAAGAGTCTCTTAAGACCCAGAGTTTAACTTAAGACATCATTCTTAAGTGGGTCCCACACTATTTTTTGATAAAATAATCATTGTTGAGTTACTCTTGTTGAAATATAAATGATAAAAAATTATTGGTGAGACCCATTTAGATTTTTTGTTAGAGGGTCTCTATTGGAGTGATTGAGTACCTATTATGTACTATTATTAAAAAATCATAAAAAAGTGATGTGTCCATGTGAGATCCGTTTAAGACCTCAAGATTGAGTATCTCCATTGTGGATGCTCAACTCGGATATAAATCATCTTTTTCGCTTTTCTCTCATTCACTCTCTTAAATCTATCCCTCTTTGAAAGACACTCTCTCATTGAAAAATAAAAATATAATAAAAAGAATGAGTGATTTAGGAGAAAAAATGAGAAAAATTGAAGAAGACAACTCAATTTACTAAAACTCCGATCAGGGTCCCATGTAACGGCCGCACACGTTACAACAATTCTAAACATTGTGAAATTGTTTAGAATTGCACCTACTTTAAAAAAAATCCATTGTTTTTTATGCTTTATTTCTTATTAGGTGTAAAAATCAATGTTTGATACTTTACTTTTAAATTTAATTGGGTGAGGAGAGTCCATCTTGTGTACTCCGTAAATTCTCTTATGGAGATTATTCACCGCTAAAAGACGGTAAAAGTTTCGGACCAATATCATAATCATATTTATTATCAATCCACCCTAACTATATCTACAAGTCAACAACTCTCATATCTGTTTGATTTTTGGTGAGATTTTCATGTTTTCACAAAACCATGACAAATTTCTGCATAATCAGGCCTCTTGCCATCAAACACACAATCTCTTACACTTTACCTGTTTTAATTAATGAGAATGAAATTGAAAAAATTAATAAATATATTTTAAATATCCTGAAATTATAAAAAAGAAAATTTATAAAGAGAATTCTTTTGAACGAGACACTTATTACTTTAGGATGTTATACTTTATAGTCTCGAGTACTCTATTTGAAAATTGCAAAGCTTTTTTTTCTTCCTATTATTAAGGTGATGATGGACTTTTCATTTTATATATGTTGAAGTTGAATGGGATATGGGACGAGGAAGGTAGAAGTCCACTCTCTGTTGGTTAATCATAATACTTTTTTATTTTATTTATTTTATAAAAGTTGGTTAATCAATACATCCCAAAGAGTCATAGGTTATGAGTTATGACAAATAAGTGGCTTAGTTGCCGTTGATATGATGACTATCAACTCTAATATAATTCATAAAGTCTTTCCTTCATCATACTGATATAAGTTTGTCCCATCCTATGACTTGCATTATGGGTAAGTATTATATAATATATGCAACATCATCTCCTAGGTGGTAACAAACTATCATGAGCAGATCAAATGGCAACATCTAAGAAAGAATAGTTTATTTTTTTGTACTATGACATGAAGCATAAAATCTGTAAATAAAATTAATTTTGTAACATCGACATAACCATAACGAAGATGGCATATTTTTAACACAATGCTAAATATCTAGAGATTATTTAGTATTATTAATTGATTCCGGTTTAAGAAAATCCTAAGGTAGTTGAATTGACTCATTAATTTGTTTAAGGTATTTGTTCAAACTTCAAAGTTAAGATCAGTGTGGTCCAGTCCAGAACATGTTGATATTTTAGGGGCAGAATATGGCCAAGCTTGCAGCTTTACCCAAGTGAGAATTGACACCAAATGAACTTTACTTGTATTAACTTTTTCTATGATATTATTTACATAACTCATTCAAATTGATTTGCATTCACAGTTCTGTCAGTAGCTTTCTGAGCTTCACCCCTAACGGATTTAAGGTTCTTTTTTATCTCTTTGCAAAGTCTACCCTCTATGAGCCGAACGGGCAACCACATCTTCGGCTTAACATCAACAATGTATGAAAGTGTCGTGTTAATTTCTCGAACCGGAGAGTCCTCACAACTTCCATCGCTGAAAGTCTGCAAAACCATCATTGTTTAGGAAGTTACCATTTTATTTGAGTCAAACTTGTTGAATACATGGTTTGAAAATGTCATTAAGTTAGCGTCTTTCAAAACAAAGCCATTGAACATATTGAAAATCGAGGAAGGCTGTCTATGTGAAGAAAGTCAAGTCAAAAGCAAACAAGATTCCTTTTCTAAATCACAATCCCACTTGGTCAATAGCCTGAATAACAGAAGACTTTCCAAGATAAGATGGACTCCATTTCTAGTTGGTTACCAAAAAACGCTAGCTAGAATCCAATAAGTTTATGTGAATTTTAGAAACTAGGACTATGTTTGATTTAAGAGATTGTTTTCCTAATTTTCTACTCCTGTGTTTACTTTTAACCACAAAAGCAATACATTTTTTTTCATAGTTTCGTGTTTTCCAAGACCAGCATAGGAAATGGTGAAAATAATGAAAAACTGGAATTTATACAAATTTTTTAAAATAGAAAACAAAATAAAAAGGGAAATGTCAAGGCACAAGTTAATGAACCAAATATGAAAATAATTCATTGGAATGCGCACATTACATTTAATTTTTAACTTTTTAATGAATTAGATGCACAAAATTTTAGAAAATATTTCTTATTTTAGGTTTTTTAACATGTGCCCTAAGGGTACAAGTTAACACTACCCAAATAAAAATAAGGTATCATTTAAAGAGGAAAACAGAAAAGTTTTCACATACCAATTCAGTTCTAAAAATTCAACATTTGAAAAATACTTGCAAAGTGGAGAAGTGCTTAAAACTCTGGTTTGCGCCAGTTTGCATGGTTTTTTATGCTGGATCCAGAAGAATTCTAATAAGAGGGGAAGAAACAAAAATCCTACCTGCAAAATAGACCATTTTCCTTCGAAGAGCTGAAAATCCCCTTCAATCATCTTGAAGTCTATGTCACGCTTCATACCAGAAGGAAGAGTCTCCAATTCTTTCTCAAAACAATCTATAACTCCTCTAGCATCAAATTTTAACCCAAATGCCAAGTCCTGCTCTCCAATCTGTTAAGATAATGGAACATCAATAAACATATTTCAAACCAAATTTTCTTTTCAAAAAAATAATTCAAACCAAATTTACGAACAGGGAAAAAAACAGAGAAAATACCATGCCGTGCCATTGAATTTCTAAAGGTTAAGGTTGTAACTTGGAGAAAGTAAATTAGGCAGAAGTTTTGAAAGCAATTCCTTGCAGCAAAACCATACTTGGCTATGCTATGATGTAGTAATTCCTTATACAGTTTAATTTTAACCTAATATTCAAAATCTTATACTGTCTATCTGTCACAAAAAACTAAGCATAAAGCATGATAGCACTCTGACTCAGTTTGAAAGAAAAATGATGCCCCAACTGATGTGTATTGTGCGGACATTTCATTCACCAAGATCAGTACTCCCACAGTTTAAAGGCACAGTTAAATCTGCATTACGACCACCCACGATTGATGCATACATAACTTCCATGCCATACATGGAAATCACAAAGCTAGCTTTAATTGAATATGATACATGATTATATGTCATGAAGTAGGATGCTTCACATCTTTAAAATAAAAAGCCACTCATGGACGCCTATGCTTTAACACTTTAGGAGAGTTAATGCTGTCCAACATAATCATGTTGACCTATGTTTTTTTTCCTTATCTACTCTAGTATGAGGTGGTTGTGGGCGTCTATTAGGGTAATGCAAGTTATATTTGAGCATTTAAAACCGGTCCAACGGACTGAACATATTTGATGAAAATAACAATAGAAAGAAGAAGAAAGTCCATGACAAAACATATACCAAACTACATTGGATTGAAAACTCGCAAGCTTTAAAAGCCCCTCAATCAATAAGCCTTTTGTTTATATTGAAAATTTTAGTAGCAAGGGCAAGGTCATAAGGTCCATTACAGAGAAGCAAAACCAAACTATAATATACAACATTTCATCCTGAGCATAACATTCTAAATATCTAATGCATTCATTTCACATGTTAGATGCAGCCAGTGTATTTGGAAGCTCCCTACTTAGAACTATACAGTTTTTTTGGTAACTTCTAGTTTGCTCAGGGAGTCGACATGAAATGACCTTGTTGATGTATGAAGGAGGAAACCCCTTCCTACTACTTTATATTTATATTTATATTTATATTTAGAATGACCGTAAATTTAATAAAATCAAGTTGGCACCATGATTTTAGCTTTGGTGCATGTTTGCTTGCCTAGTGATTCAATGCAAAGTACAAGCTTCTCAAATTATACAACGTAGTTTCTCTCCTATGTGTCCTGGGACGTGAAAAAATGAGACTTTACTCAAAGTGTAGTTTTTGTCAGAATCACAATGAGTTTGACAAAATAGTAGTGACAAACTATGATTCTACCAAACTTGCCAAATCAAGCATGCAACTAAACTTGTATACCTTATAGCACAGTTCAGCACACTTCCTTGTGAGAGCTGTGTTGTGTCCAATACAAATAATCTCTAATACAGATAATGGGCAATAATACAACCTAGGAAGTAGGAGTTACTCTAACTCTCCAAACGAAGCAGCGAGCATCACTGAAACTCACATACACAACTGCTAAGTCCTGGGTACGAACCCCAGGTGAACGTGTCTAACTTAACAATATCAACATTGTTGAGCTGGGGTGCTCTCATTCTCAAATTTTAATACAGTACGAACTGAAAGATATAAAATTAACAAAAAGTACTGAGAGACTTAAAAAACCCCAATTGTATTTTACCTGCAAAAGGCGAGCAAAATTTGGACCCTTTTGGATCAATTTACTGAGAGCAAGACCAGGAATGAAATCAGCCAATCTCTCATAATCAGTCAAGATGCTCCAAATGGAATCAAGTGAAGCGTTGATTGAAATCCTAGACTCGATTCTCCGTGAATTCTTCTCAAGCTTCGTGACTTCTATGTACACCCCATCTTCAACCAACGAGTCTGAGTCTTCAACTTCATCATCCTCTATCACCAACAAAGTCCCGGAATCATCGGTGTCGTTTAAGGTGGTTGGGTTGGGTTTAGAAGCGCGATGCAGGAAAGTAGTGATTTTAGAGTAGGAGTTTAAGGAGCATGGTTTGGGAGAGGGTGTGAAATGAAAAGGGGGGTGAGACAAGAAAATGGAGGAATGTGGTTGAAGAGGGAGTAGGAAAGTTTGCGTGGAAACTGGAATCGCGCGCATTGTTGTCTTTCTCTTCTATTGTCTTCACCTGTATGTATATTCTCTTCTCTTATTTAAGCACACAGTTAGTTGTAATTGTCGCCCATAATTGAAAATAATGCAAGGTATCTAAAGTCTAAACATAGATCATCTTTGACTCAACCAACTAAGGATATTCTCAGTAGGTTTCGTTTGGTTCTCGATTTTTAACTTGATATTTAAAGAATTGATAAACTAGTGAACAAATGCAAACTAAATCGACATATTTGCTTCGATTCCTTTAAAAGCATTGAAAATCGAATCAAATCAGATAAGGTCGGTTTGGACATTATTTTAGCCAAAAGCCGAGTCAAACTAAATTGTTACATCTTTGTGTATAATGACCAACATTCACTTTTTAAAATAATGTGAGATTTCTAACTCACGCTAACTATATAACGTTACTCATTTCGTTATAAAAAATGACTCTAAAAATGCATTTGATTCTTAAAATAGTAAATATTCAACATAAAAATACATGACAAGACCAAACAATACATAAAGAAATATATATGTTGCTAGATAAAATAACTATATGTATTGCTAGATAAAGAGTCATCATCATAGTTGTGAATTTAAAGAAGTGCTCTTAAAAGTGAAAAAAAATTTCGTTGAGGAGAATCATATTATTAAGGACAAATGTATTGATTGTTTGTAAATGATCATATTTTACGTATAAATTTAAGTTGACAACTTTTTGGATGTCCAACACTCAATATACATAAAACAAGTATTATTTCATTTTTTTTCTTGAAAAAAATAGCATTATCTCATTTTTTAATTAGTTATTTTGATGATTAAAATAATGAATATTGGCGGTTGTTTTGATAATTAAAATTTGAGTGATATTAACTAGTGTCCGAATACATTAATTAATAAAGTTAAAAATAGAAATTTTATTATTAAAAAGAACAATTTTTTGACTTTAATAAAATTGAACATTCCATTTTTTACAACTTTTCAATACAAAATTTATATTTTACTTTCTTTAACTAGTAATAGTGAAACAGTAGTTAGCATTATTTGAAATAATTTATGTGAAAGCAAAAAAAAGTAAATGAGTTTATCCTTTTAGATAACACTGTGTGGTTGTGAGCCTATAAGTTTGAGCTGAAGTGAGAAGTGATAAGCTAAACTCGAGTGTGAAGAAGATTAGGTGATAGACCTAGAAAGTTTTGTGCCACATTTTCCACCCAAAATAGTTGCTTGTTAGTCATGGCATCTTCGTTCTCAACACAGTTGGTGCAGAGTCAGAACCTTCTTTCTGGTTTCAATGCTGTCCAGGTTACTTATCTAATTCTTATTAATCATTCTCATCTTCTTAGACCCTGTTTGGATAAACACCTTAATTTGCAGCTTATATCATGCATAAGCACTTATGAAAAAGATATTTCTATTGCACAAGATAAAATAAAGCTATAAGTTGTTTACATAATCATAAGCTCTCTTCAAGAACATATATAATAAGTTCTCCCAAAGAGTCTCACGAGTGCTTATGCTCAAATTAAACAGCTTATCACTCATATGCTATTGATGTTTTCTGTAATGTAATTTTTATGTCTATCATTTTATCTTCAATGCATCATAAAAATGCGTTACTAAAGGTAGTTGTAAAAATATCGTTAATGGGATTTTTTTTTTGTTTGCATTTTAGGGGAAGTCACATGTAGTCTGTAGCAGTACCAGAGCGCAGCTTGGATGCAGTAAATTGTCAGCAGGATATCATTACGCAGCGAGGCTTTCTGTGTCACAACAATCTAGAGCGAAATCAATGACTTCTCGGAGAATAACATGCACTAGTAGTGCTAATGTAAGTGTATTTGGAGTTTCGTTTGGAATAAAATTACTAGTAGTTTCTTTAATCGTAAAAATTATTTGCAATCTTGGATAGCAAATTCTGCAGTGATTCAAAACATTGGTTTTATTATCTTACATGGTTGTGTTACTTCTAGGCTGCAGATCTGCAAGCCAAAGTAACAAACAAAGTTTTCTTTGATGTTGAAATTGGAGGTCAATCTGCTGGAAGGATTGTTATTGGCCTATTTGGAGATGTTGTTCCCAAAACAGTTGACAATTTCCGAGCTTTGTGCACAGGTAAGCAATCAAATTTTTCTTCGGTATATTTGTAGTTGTATGAGTATTGTGGTGAAATTGGTTATGTGACACAATCATCTTATTTATCAATTTGAGAATAATAACTGTGCAGGAGAGAAAGGATATGGTTACAAAGATTCCACCTTCCATCGCATAATCAAAGATTTCATGATTCAGGGAGGGGACTTCACAGAAGGAAATGTGAGCACCGTTATATTTTGTTAGTACGCTTGCATTTACATACACATACACATGATGCTAAGGGTGATAATGTTTGTTTCACATCAAATGTTTTAATTGGATGCAGGGAACTGGTGGAGTCAGTATATATGGCGGTAAATTTGAAGATGAGAATTTTACTTGTATGTATCTTTTGTTGCTTGTTCAGTAATATCGAGTTTTAAATTCTTTATTCGTAATCAGTGTTAAAAGTTTTGCTTTGGCTATTATTCAGATTTAAATTTGTCATCTTAATCTTTTTACTGGACTGTCAATGGATGACTAATGTCTAGCATACATGTGAATAATCGAAAATTTCCTTGCAGTGAAGCATGTTGGTCCTGGAGTTTTGAGCATGGCAAATGCCGGTCCTAATAGTAATGGCAGTCAATTTTTTATTTGCACTGTACCGGTGAGACTATTTTCCCATCTTCTATTACTTTAAGAATCAGATAAGGGGAATCCTTCTGTGTTTGGGTAAACAGGTTAATGAAACTCTAATCTAATAAACTATTCTAAGGAGCTTAATTAAGTAACTACACATAAGCTGTCCTTTGAAATTTATTTAAATAAGCTTAAAACAATTTCTAGACATGTCACAAGTTACTTTTATAAGTGTATCCAAATGTTAATACAAATGCTAATATCATGATAAATCCGAATAAGTTATTCTAAATGAGATATGGCCTGGAAATGTATTTTTAAGTGGGAGACATCCCTCACCTTACAAGTTGTTTTTTGAGTTAGGTCCAACCCAAGTTTTAATAATATGTTTTCAAAAAAGAAGTTCCCTTTTACATACAAGGAATATTATGGGAATAACGTTACTTCAAATCTTAACTGAAAACAGTGAAAGATGACAGAAGAAGACATTATCTCTTTTAGTTATGTGATGAAATATCCAAAATGAAACACACAGCCTATATTTCAAAACTCTAATTTTGCCACTAAAAGTCTGTACTTTTTATGGATTTTAAACTGTGGTTATTGTCTAAATTGTTTTGACCTACTGAAAAAATAAAGGCTTGACGGTGCTTTTAATTATCCCAATCCCACAAATGCAATTATAGTCTCTCTCATTTCAATTGCTACAATGTTATCTTGGTAATTTTTGATTTGACAATTTAACATCAACAGGGCACTATCTTTTGCTAACATGAAAGTGCCTTTTTATTGACTTTGATTGCACAGAAATGCTTTACTTCA
>Ga0209282_1001941_pt1 | contig 11670 bp, 10 predicted proteins | sample Mtrugardesep15_FD_187529 | JGI IMG/M metagenome (GOLD analysis project Ga0209282, IMG submission 187529) | Root nodule microbial communities of legume samples collected from California, USA - M. trunc garden sep15 (SPAdes) (version 2) | ecosystem: Host-associated > Plants > Roots > Nodule...
ATTTTAGTAACTGTTGTTCAGTTTTCTTTAATTAATTGTGTTGTATTGTGGTAGTTATTGAAAGTTTTAGTATTGTCAAACTATATAAAACATATTGTGTGTTCAATTTGTTTTTTGTTAGACCAATTACATGAATGAAAGCAGTTATTTCTCCTCTGTCTTCTTGTTCAATTAACAACAAGATTAGACATCAAAGGATGTCATGCCTAATGGAAGCCTTATTCAGCTCATAGAGCGTGTTGTTCATTTTAAGACGTCTCCCTATATTCAAGATGGATAAGATAGAGTGCACTAATGCATGCACACTTACTACATGACCGTGTTACGCCAGTCCTAGATCCTTATGAGGTCGCTAGAGTGATCACATATTCTGATGTTATGAACGAAATGTGGTTGCATTACCCAGATCATGTGGTTCATGACACCACCAAAGAGCATGTTGTGATGTATCAAGGACGATGCTTTGATGGATTCTCCTAAGAGTTTAGTACCAATGGCACTCATACTTCGATGGTTAGTTTATAATCCTTCATTTGAGATTATATAATATATTACACACTTGTTGGAATACTTTACATGTATTCCAAAGCTCACAATTCACATGTTACATTGTTGTTTGCTGGCGAAGTTTGAGAGGATTTCTCACTGTTGTATTTTACTTTTTGAATTCTATGAACATGAACACTTGTTCATGTAATTACTCAATTTTAAAGACTATTTTATCACTTCATAGATGCTTCAGTCGATGCTTGAAAAAGTGCAAGAGGAGGGATTCGGACCTAGTCTTTATGTACCAAAGTGTAATTGCAATAATTTAAATAATTAGAAACATATCATTTGAACATAATAATCATAATAACAAACGCTGTAACAAGTCCAATTAGTCCCCTGTAATATCTACATTTTCTTTCTTGGTTCTTTTTGTACAAATTATAAACAAAAAACAGTCAATGAAATTAACATATTCCAATAGACGAGCATCGCCATGACAAAAGATATGCCATCATGCAAGCTGGTATGAGGCACTTGACACCATCCTTGAAAAGACCTGCAAATGAGTCAATGTTCAACAAAGTCAATCAACCACCACAATTTAAATGAATACTTTATTTAAATATTTTTCAATATATTATAGATGCACAAATTCAATGGAAATAATACGGTGACAAGACTAAGATGTTGATAGAAAACCACCTCTAAGAGGGATAAATGGATCTGGCCACATTCTATTTTGACAAATTGCATATCCCATCTCTGTGGTCATCATTTGATATATGTATCATCCTACTATAGAGTATTATTGACTGCACTCACTCACTGATCAGTCCTAAAGAGATTGACGTAGTCAATGTTTCCTACTTCAACAACCGGAAGAAATGAGATTATACTGAGTCAATACAGATTCTCTACCATCCCCTTTATCCTTCCGGCTCAAGAAGAGTGATTCCAGCATGCAACTCCAAAGGTATTTTTAGAGAAACAAGCCAAAATTTGGTATTTTTACATTGTTTCTTTTATATTTGTACAATTGATTGCCTAATGCAATTTATTTATTGATATCAATAATTTTGTATTATTTCAATCTTTCAAAAATCAAAGTAAGAGTTTGTAAATTTATGTAATTTAACTGTGCAGATTTTAGGTTGCCTGTGAATATATACAGGAAAAATAGTTACATTCCATTTGACGCAGCTATGTAGAAGTAGAAGCAATTTTACGGAACCTTACTTGTAGGAGGTAAGTTCTCCAGGCCAGGGATGTTTAGGTATTCTTCTCCAAGACAGAGAGAGCTGGTGTCAGGTAGTTATTTGCTTTGTCCGGCAAGTGGGCAACCTGATTAGACACAAAAATAATCAGTTTCCCTGAATGCAGACTAGATCAAAAGGAAATGAGTTTTAAAATTGTTTTTCACATACCAGCTCATAAAGCTCATTTCCATCCTCAGCAACGTACTCGTAACATACCTAGACAAGGTTGAAAAGGTTAAGTTTCTTTTGGTTTCAAGTTATCTTTTGTTTTCATAGCCAAGCAGTTTACTCACATCAAAGCTTTTGTTTCTTGCAGTTGAATCATGGAGTGCCTTCACACATATATCGGCCACATCAGCACAACTGATGCCCTATAAATTATGACATTTGGCATTATAGTCAGATCAGTTATTCCAATAATTTCCAATAATGAAAATTGTTTACGGGTATTTGAAACATAGTATTAAAAATAAGTAAAGATCCAGAGAAACCTAAAAACAAGAAACGTGTATGATAGCAAATGTTGGGGGAAATAGGCTTTCCTCAGTGATAGTAAAGAATAGAAAAAACTTACCCGAGATATTCTGTCTCCTTGATCAAATATTAGAGCACGCTGCCCACCAGGTTCTTCCTGTCAGCAAAACATGCAAGTCAGTACATAAGATTAATACACTATATTAAATTTTCATGCAAACATAGTATTTGGTTTAGGGTATATGGGGGGGAAGGAAGGAAAATCTCTTCTCACTCTATGCTCCCCTCGAATATTGAGTGGATTTAGAGGAAAAGAAGATGGTTCATAAAATTTTAAATACATTCACAAAATTGGTGCAACTAAGTCAGAGCATTTAATATGATCAAAATTTTACCAATCTTAAGTCATTAATAATCAATCCAATGCACATTCAAAAATATATTCTACCGGCACACTTCACTACAAAAGAAACTGTACCTGCAATGGACCCGGACGAACTATCGTGTATCCAAGCCCAGATCTTCTCAAGGAATCTTCACCTGCCTGGACAATTTGGATTAAGGTGACCAAACATAACAAAAAGGAAAACATAAGACAAAAAAAAAAAAAATCAATTCTCAACTATGTCAAAGAAATTAAACAAATGGAGCTACCCTCTTGGCTTTAAGAACTTGCTCTCGTCTGGAAGGCTCAATACCAAGGCCAGAACATGAAACTAAAACAAAATCGGTTTCTTGTCCAGTCTGCAGCATATTCACATGCAAAACTTACATTAGGATGATAAGTACTATGAACACTACAGCAAAACAGTAGAATATACATCTTCCAGGTGCCTAGTTATGCATTCTTCTTTTCTATTTTCACATTACTGGAATCAAGCAGGCAAGCAAGCAGTAAAAGGACTTAGTTGCTCCATAATATCAATCAATATACCTAATGAAAGAGTGTCAATAAGTGATTGTTGCAGAGAGCCAGTTTTACTAAAAGTTTGTCCAAGTTGTCAGCAATTGGACAAGAATTACACGGTTTCCAGACCCAAGTATTTTAAATTGAAAACTATCAGCAGGAAAAATTGAGTGTTTCATATTCTAAATGAATAAAGATAAATAATTATAATAAAGAAATATAGTATGCCAAAGAAAAAAGTCATATGAGAAGTACATTTCAAAGAGCATCATGTAACATAACAGCATCAAAGGACTTCAAAGATTTCTAATAGTTATAGGTTATAAGACATGGCTAAATTTATAAGAATAACCACATCTTTAAGAAGATAGAAAATTAATGATCTTAATAAAGTAAACATGTGTCATTCTCTACTTCCCAAACTATAGTTGCCTTGTTGGTATCCTTGCATTTTATTATCTAAAGAAAAAATTGGTATAAGTATTTTATCCTTCTCATCACTCTGAACATTTTCTATTGTAATCTACACATGACCTAGTCACTTTATAATACATATAAACCGTGAACATTAGACAAGCATATAATCTACACTGTTTTAGTTTATGCAAGAATAATAGAAAAATGTATGAAAACACCTACAGGCAAGGCTTTTATATATTCCAATAGTAGCTGAAAGCTTCTCGAATCCTGGTTCTTTGACGCATTTACTATATCAGACCTCTGAAACAAGAGTGAATATAGGATCAGCACATTGCAACTATACACTATTTTAATTTAATTAAAATAATAACATAAGTCTGCGCAGAAAAAAGAGGGGGGAATGTAGTGTAACAAAAGCAAGTAAATAGGGGGGAACTTCATAACTTATTGCCTAACTATTGCTTGGTTTCTAAGCAGGAGCAGTTAGAACGGTCCCAAGTAAAACAGGTTTACGGTGGGAAGAATAGATGGGGTAATTAGTAAGGTTTTAGAATCCAAATTCTATTAGTCTGTTACTAATGGACATAATGGTCCACTGGGGGACTCTAAGCAATACTTGTAAGGAAAAATAAAAGGGGGGAAGGGATATTATGTAGGAAATTAAAAGTCGTTACTAGACAGAGGAGCAAGGAACCAGGGACCTTGAATGTCCTAAAACAACTTTTTTTTTTATCTTGTATACTATGAGGCCCTATTACCAAGGTTTGGAAAGCAAAGCCGGTTATTGAACTAATGGAGCCACTGCCACAAGGTTCAAATGTTCAACCGGAGTTCAACTGCGATCTTACCAGTGGTGATTAAATACTTTTTTTTAACCTTTTAATATAATTTATTAAATAATATTACTAGTGATAAATATTACAAAAATGTTATTTATATCACAAAGTCATAGACAATATAAGTGCAAGGTCCAAAAACAGAAGCCAAATTTAAGTAAAAGATTCGGAAACAATAAGGTATTGGACATTACCTGTCTTCTAGGCTCAAACCGTATTGTTAATGTATGTACAAGAAAAGGGTCTAAAATTGGATGATCTGGTTTCACAGGACGGAATGATGAAAATGGCACTCTAACCTGTCATGGTAATACAGATAGGAAAGATGAAAGTTATGACTTGATCTGTCATCAGTAGTAACAAAAAAATATAAAAAATTAAGAGTGTGTTAGTCGGAATAGTTAAACCATAGAGCCACTAAAATGAGAATGATTCTTACCCTACAAAATCCCACTTTTGTACTAATTCTTGCAAAATACAATTTACTCTGACTTGGATCCCCTGAAGGACCAGCTTCTAGAATTAATACATAAGGTCTTCCATTGCCGCCAACAGAGAGAACCAAGCCCTCATACCTATCATGACAGATGAACTCATTATGCTTGAATGCATGATAGAAGTTCATATTTATACAAAATATCAGCAAAACTATCTATCCAGTATCTAATACCTGTCAAGAGTACTACCCAAAGGTAGGGAAAGCTTTTTTGACAGTTCTACATAGCCACCTCTATTGAAGACATACCCTAGAATTAAAAAAAAAAATATAGGGGTAAAATCAGAATTTCAGGACTACAATAATCTTGCAAAACCAGTTGGTGTTCATTAATATCCTCTCCGTATACCTGAGAAAACAGCAGCTCCATTCTCAGTGAACTCAAATTTGGCATCCATCCCTCCATCATATTTTGAGGAAACTACATCTTCGAAGTAAGTTCCTTGACGAACTTCCCATCCATCCAGTGAAGATTCAGATTTAAATTTAGCAATTGTAAGCTTACTTTTGCTGCTTTTCCCAGCCCGCAACTGAGCCAATTGATTGTTGTGGTCCTGAAATGCTTTAGATATATTATAAACTCCTTGCTGATCAACCCTGAAGAGATCACCAGTGATAGTAGAGCGGGCAGTGGCACAATATATGATTTTGTTGCAGCCTTCTACAGCAGCCTTGACTGTGTTTGGATCACCAACATCCCCAATCACTATCTCTACTGACCTCGGAAGCAGCTCTACCACCTCTTCATCCGCCTTCCTTACAAAAGCCTTCATTGCAGAAAAAGTTGATTTAATATATTATACCAGATTATCTTTTGAAACTGTCAAATCATTTCTGAAATGTATTGTATATGTATGTATGTAATCATAATATAATATCCAATAACACAATTAAGGTGAATGAGTGAATAAACAGTCAATTTAGTCCCCAATTTTGTCTCTAAACTATTCAAATATAGTAAAAGGTCCATCAATTATGGTTGATAGAGAGTAGTTTAAAAAGAAAAGAATAGAATAGAGAAGAACCTTGACAGAGTAACCCCTGAGCATGAGCTTACGAACAACGATGCGACCGATACGGCTAGTAGCACCAACAACAAGTACAGTAGTATTCTGAGCACCAGGGATGGCAAACTCACACATAGGACCACCTTCACGGACAAGAAGAGCATCTAGTGCCTCAACATCATCCGTGCGTATAGTCCTAGAGATCTGACCCAATCCAGAGAATTTTCTCCAAACGTCATCGAATATCTGCCGCGATCTTCGACCAAGTCCCACCGGGTTGACGTCGTCGAGACTAAGAGAAACAGATTGTTTGTCCTCATTGTTGTTGTCGTCATCGTTGTTTTGGGTGTTGTTCTTGCTGTCCTTGGTGTTTGGAGCAGCGGCTATAGGAGGTAGTCGTTGTTGTACAGAGGAACGGGTATGCTGCTTTTTGGCGTAGGAGAGGAAAGTAGTGTTGTTGATTTGTCCTGAAAGTGAAAGTGAAAGTGTGGTATTAATATTATTATACTTTGAGTACACAGTTGCTGAAGGCGAGGTACTCATTGTTTGTAAATATGTTCTAAACTCAAACTAAACTAGCATAATATAATGAATTGAAAATGCAGTGGCTCGTATGTGTGTTTGTGATCGTTCGCAATTGCCATTCAAATGTGAAGTGGACTCACAGGAATCGAATGGATAATTTCGAACATGTAACTTTACAACCAAGCCACACAAAATATGATGAATTCCGTGCTTCCACGTAGCGAATCAAATGAAACTAAACAAGGGAGTGTTTATTTTTTCATTTTTAAATTCCTTTATTAAAAGGGTGGTTCAAATGTACACCTCCTCATTTATTTATAACTTTTTTTAATAAAAAAAGTAATTTATTATTAAATTATAAATTATCTTATAAAATATTATTTCTTTTGAAAGTGGGACCAACTTGTACATATTTTATTAATTCTTTTAAACTTGGGACTCGTTAGTTACTCGAGAGAGAGTGTCCTTACATAATTGTATGTTACTTAATAGGCTTAATTGTTATTTTAGTCCCTTAACTAATTTTTTGGTATCGCTTTGGTTCCATAATTAAAATTTGCTATGTTTCAGTATTTTAACTTTTGTTTCGTTACTACCTTTGGTCCCTTCGTTTTAATTCAATTCCGTTAGGGTTATCCTGAATGTGAAACAAGGGCTGATTTGGCATAAATTTTGATGATGAGATGGCATAAGTAACACTTTTAGACATTTTTAGAGAGATAAAAGCACTTCTAGAGAGAGAAATACAAGAGGAGAATAAGAAGGGTTTTCTAGGAGATTAGAATACGCACGCGAAGAAGACGACGAAATTGAAGGGAAGAAACTCACCGATCGAAACCAGGTTTGTTCTTTTTATACTTCATCTGTTATTATCGTTTTGATCGATGGATTAAAAAAATCTGGGTTTTAGGGTTACTATTTTTGGGTTAGGATTTTTGAAAAGTGGTTTATGGTTTTAGGGTATTTTGTTTTTGGTTTTTGGTTTAGGGTTTAATGTTGGTACAGGGTTTCAATAAATGTAATTTTTTAACCTTTGTTGTATGTGGTTGTTATTTTAGGGTATTTTATTGAATATTAAATAAAAGTGGTCCAATGTTGTTGATATTTATATATGTTTGTTTATTATGACTCGTGGGCGAGTGTTCATGGAGGATCAGTTTGAGGTGGTCTGTCACTACGGTGGTCACTTCAACAATTTTCACCATAATAGATATGAGGGTCTTGATATTACTTGGCTATGTGATCCAGATTACTGGTGCTACTATGATATCATGGGTAATCTAGATGTTTTAGGTTATAAGTAAGTAGATTCTATCTAGTATTATAAACCATACATGGCTGCTGAAATGGTTCTTGGATAATGATAATAATGCAAAAAGGGTTCAATTTATAGCACTAACTGATGGAAAAGCTCATATCTATGTTGTTCACCATATTTCACAACCAGAAATTGTTGAGGTGTTAGAGTATAATGATGGAGGATGGTCCCACTGATAATGTAGGTCCCACTGTTGATGAAGTAACAAATGATGTGGCAAGGGATAATGATGGAGTGGGGTCCACTGAGGTTGAAGTAGAAAATGAAACCTTTGGTCCCACTGTTGGTGAAGTGGAAACAGAAAAAGGTGGTAAATATGCTGGTGGAAGTAGGCCAACTGTTGGTGAAGAAGTAATTGGGCCATATGTGGGTGAAAATGAATTTAGGCCAATTGTTGGTGAAGAGGAGAGTGGGACTGATGTGGGTGAAAATGCTTTTGGGTCAACTGTATCAGAAAAGGAAGATGAGCTAGGTGACATTAGAGTAAGTAATAATTCAGTTGGGGAAAAGAATGTAAAAGGGTGTGATAAGGAAGTTCCTGGTGTTGGTAGGAAAAATGACAAGGGTGAGGAGGATGATGTAGAGGTAGAATATGATATTTGTTTTGAGTTGAATGAGGATAGTGATGTTGAGAGTGCTCAATATATACATTTTGGTGATTCAGATGATGAATACATGCTTAATGACAACTTTGACTTTGAAAAGGGAGTTAATGGTAATAATGGTGATGAGGGAGCTAATGCTAATAATGATGAGAACAATGAGAATGGTGAGAAAAATGTTGCAGACTCCATACTACAGAGGCAAATGTAATAGAAGGTATGATTTTTTTACCTGTTTACTTTATTATTTTTCAACATTACATATTTCCAATATGTTTACTATGCAAAGACTGTTGATATATTATGTGTATTATGCAGGGAATGTTGATGTAGAGGAACATGTTATTGAACCACCAAAGAAGAAGAGGGGTAGACCTAGTAAGCAACTTGTTGATCCATAAGCTACTAATGGAGCAGGAAACATTGTGCATGAAGATATTCAAAATGAGAGCAGTGTGCCTGAACATGATGTGCATGAAGATAATGAGCTGAATTTTGAGGATTGTTTTGGTCAGTCAAATCAAGTACAAGATAAAGGTTTGGAAGATGTTGAGGAGTATAATTCTAAAGAGCTTGATAGTGGAAGTGACAGTGATGATGATGGTTCTACTAAGAGAAACTTTACTACATTCAAACTACCAAACAAGATGTTTGATTATAAGTGGGAGGTTGGTACATATTTTGGTACTAAACAAGAATTTCAACATGCTATGAGGACATATGCAATCCATTCTAGTAGGGAAATCAAGTTTGTGAAGAATGACAGAGTCAGGATAAGGATGATTTGTAAAGAAAGTTGCGATTGGAATGTGTATTGTGCCAAAATACCAAAGGAGGAAACTTGGCAGCTGAGGAAAGTTGGTCCTGACCATACATGTAGTAGGAGCCCAAATGTGAAAATGTTGAATTCTAAGTGGCTTGGTACTAAACTTCAGCCTAATGTAAGGGAGAATCCAAGTTTGAGAATTACTAGCATTATTAATAAGACTAATGAAAAGGGGAATATCAAAGTGACAAAGACAAAGGCCATGTGAGCTAGATCAATGGCTTTTGATGTTGTTGATGGTTCATTTAGGGGGAAATATATTAGGATGCATGACTATTGTCATGAGTTGCTGAGATCAAATCCAAATTCTACAGTGAAGATAACTAGTACACCATATGTACCTTCTAAATCTGATTTACAAGATCCTACTGCTAATCTGAATACTCACTTTCAAAGGGTCTACATATTCTTTAAGGCATGTAAAGAAAGTTTTCTAAAGTGCATACCTATCATTAGCTTAGATGGATGCTTCTTGAAAGGTTATTATGGTGGTAAGCTTTTAACAGCTATTGGAACAGATCCAAATAATAAAATGTTCCCTATTTCTTATGTTGTTGTTGATGGAGAGACAAAAGAGACTTGGGCTTGGTTTCTAGATCTGCTTGTGAATGACTTGGGTGGTCCAACAAGGTGTGGTCAATATACATTCATCAGTGACCAACAAAAGGTATGTTTATTACTTATCAACATAAATACATTACATATTTCCCATACACAATAACTCTAAATATTTTAAAATGTTAACCATATGTGTTATATCCAGGGGCTGTTGCCAGCAATGGATGAGTTGCTCAAAGATGTTGACTATAGATTATGTGTCACGCATCTGTACAATAACTTCATGAAACAATACCCTGGGAAGAGTATTAGAAGTTGTTTTTCAGTCATTATCAATAGGTTTTAGCAACAAAAAGGAGGAGTATTAGAACGAATGCCTATGATTTCAAGACTTTTGTAATGTTTTCTATATTTGAGTTTGTAATTCTAGTTTTCCCGAAACATAGCAATTTTAGGGGTTTTTTGAAGTAATTCATGAAGAAATCATGCAAATCGGCAAATCAAGAACAACTGAAGAATTGTCAAGACTTTAGGAAGACAAGAATGAAGATTCAAGAGGCCTCATGAGACTTTACGTAGGAAGGAATTCTGTTTCCAAGTTCCGATGCAATTTATTTGAAGACGAAGACTTAAAACGACAGGAAATCAAAGAATTTGGGCCCAAAAGCATAATTAAATGCGCCTAGGGCATGGCAAACCATTACCATGCGCCTAAGGCATCAAGAATGCGCCTATGGCATATGCAACAAAGCATATGCGCCTAAGGCATATGCCATGCACCCCAAGCATGCTTAAATGTGGGGGCGCAATTATCATTTTATTCGTTTTTGTGGGTTTAACCCGCGTTTTTAGACCAAACCCCAGTTAGAAAATCTCCACTATAAATACTAGCCTTCCTCATTCAGAATTTCTCGTTCAGAACTGAAGCAGTTCAATAGGAAGGCTACTTTGGAGTTTCGGGAGAGAATTTATCTTCTCCTTGATTTTCTAGGGTATGTTTTTATCTTTAGTAATTATTTTTTAGTTACCATGTGTAACTAAATCTTTTTAGGTTAGAGTTCTAAGATGAACCTCTATATATTTTTGTTAGATATTTATTTAATTTAATTTGTTCTTTATTTTATTTATTCTTTTTGTCCATTATATAGTTTTATTAACGCCTCGGATTTTTGATCCAAGACATTACATATAATTCTTTCTTTTTAGAAAAAAAACAGGACTATATTTTTTTTTCTTCCTAACTAGAACTTAACAAAAATAGTTATACAATTCATAAAACCCAAATTTGTTTTCCCGCGTACACGCTTCAAGCAAAAGCATCAAGCACACTTCATATCTCCTTTGGTACCTAAAATGTTGGTTGTAAGGGTTAGTCTTCAACACCTATGAAATAAAATCAATAATAAATTAAAACATCAAACATCAAACATATCTCCTTTGGTACCTAAAATGTTGGTTGTAAGGGTTAGTCTTCAACACCCATCATCTAAGAATCGTGCTAAGACATTTATTTTCACTTAAAAATATTTATCACCCTAGAATGGATTAAAAGAACCAGCACAAACAAGACTCAATGCTTATGCAGATGCATGAAATGCAACTAGACCATGATCCGGATATCGCCCAATTTGGCATAATACTTTTAATCGCCCAATTTGGCATAATACGTTTAATCGCCCAATTTGGTAAAATAGATTTAATCGCCCCATTTGGCAAAATAGTTTTAATCGCCCAATTTGGCACATGCATATGAATCGCCCTATTTGGCACATGAAAAACAATCACCCAATTTGGCACATGAAAAACAATCGCCCGATTTGGCACATGAATATGAATCGCCCAATTTGGCATAATACTATGTCATGCAATGTTATGCAATGCAATCTTTCTTTGGTTTTACTCAGAAAACACATATCTTATCAATTCCACAAAATCACCAAATTCCTCAAACCT
>Ga0209282_1001942_pt1 | contig 11669 bp, 9 predicted proteins | sample Mtrugardesep15_FD_187529 | JGI IMG/M metagenome (GOLD analysis project Ga0209282, IMG submission 187529) | Root nodule microbial communities of legume samples collected from California, USA - M. trunc garden sep15 (SPAdes) (version 2) | ecosystem: Host-associated > Plants > Roots > Nodule...
AAGGATAAAATAAATTTTGCTAAAAAAAAAAAAGGATAAACTAAATTTTGCATATATGACATGGGTAAAAACTAACACCTTAATTTATATGCAATGTTATTTTATATTGCATCTAGTTATGTGTTGATATTTTAATCGATAGTGTATAGAAATTAAAGTTTCACATTTTCTATTCAAGCGAGTAAATTTAAAATTTAAAATATCCAAACTTTCACTTAAGTGGAGAAATTTATTACGAAAAAATTGTGGTAGATTTGAAATGAATTACAAATTTAAGTTATTTAGATAATTTAAATCAAAACATAAACTAAAATCAATTAATTAATTCAAACTTATATTATCCATGCTTGAATGATATTTGTATTTGACTACTACAATTATTTTTACATTATTGGAAGGAGACAAGAGTGTCACAAGGATTGAATATTGATATAGATAATGAAATCTGATTGCATGCAATTAGGAGAGAAATCGAGAAAGACATGTAGAGCAATAAGTGAATAAGAATTGCACGAGAAAAGTGCAGGACGGGTCCCTCCATTCCCATTTTCCCTTCCCCAGCGTCTATTGTCCAAACAACAACTTGCTAGTTGCAATATTTTTGTTTTGTTTTGAGAAATCTTGATGATTGCAATGTGTTGCAAACTAGTTTGTAACGAGGGGAGTGCAAAAATTTTGATTGACCATAACTAAATCAATAACTTCGTGCCCATATTTTAGAAGTTTAGCCCATTTAATAAAAAACTAACCTGGCCATTTAACAACTAAAACAATAAATCAATTTTGATTGACTCATAAGACTGCACTAAACATACATACACTATTTTTAAAGGTTCCATAGTCAAAGTCTATCGTAAAGTAAGATAACATTGTTAAATTATAGAGAGATTTCTCCGGCGGTACACATGAAAAGGAGATACCTCAATAAGAAAGATGTTGTAGTGACCGTATTCGATGACCTTGTGGCCAAACATGCTTTCTGCATGGTATTGCTCAAGAAGTACAATGAAGATCGCAAGGATAAAGACAAGGGCATATAGAAGAAAGGACCTCATGAAAGTAATGTAAATCTAGCTGAGTTTGACGCTCGTATGGATCCATAACTAATATATCATGGTGACAAGGATGATGAAGCCCTCCTCTTGGAATGCAAAAAGAAGTTGAAGAGCCCTGAACTAGATCGAAGTTTTGCTGAATTCCGGTTGAAAGAGGACCAGACAAAGACCATGAAGATAGGGGCTGACCTATCTGAAAAAGTCAAGAAGAACCTGACCAAATGCCTTCAAGTCAACGCTTATCTATTCGTGTGGGCTGCTAATGAGATGCCAAGAATAGATCTTGAGGTGGCATGGCACATTGATGGATTCGTACTCTAGTTATAACTAGATCCCCGTCGATCCTAAGGACCATGAAAATATGGCTTTTATGACTAAAACAAGAAATTATTGCTATAAGGTAATGTTGTTCGACCTTAAAATCATCGAAGCCACTTACCATAGATGATGAATGAGATATTCAAAAACAAAATATGAGACATGTTTGATGTGTTCATGGATGACATGATTGTTAAGTTAAAAGAAGATCTGGACCACATAGCTCACCTAAAGGTTGTACACAGGAGTTCCTAAACGCAAAATGCGCCTTAGTCGACAAAAGTGCATGTTTGGCATGAGGACCAGGAAATTCTTAAGCTTTTAGCTCACCGAACGGGGCATTGAATTAAACCAGGACAAATGCAAAGTAGAGGTAGATACAATATCTCCAAAGATGAAGAGAGGAATGTAGATACGTAATGGAATGTTGATAACCCTATTGTGTTTCAAAGCCCACTCGACCCACCACACATTATTTTTCTCATAAAGTAAACAAACTTTGAATGGTCTCCAAAGTTTCAAGAAGTCTTCTAAAATCTAAAGTGGGAACTTTCTCATCCCTTAATGCCCACCCGTTTGAACAAGACGAAACTATGTTCCTATATTTGTCTGTTTCCAATGAGGTTGTTAGTGCAGTCTTGGTCTGCGAAATGACATGATTACATTGTTGGTCCATTTCATTAGTAAATTCCTCCAAGGACCATATACTCGATACTAATAAATTGAGAAAGCGAGTTGAAATGTAGGCTCAAACAAATTAAACACATGAATGTTTTGCGCGTTGACGAAGATTTGACCACGAAAACAAAGGATTTACTTATAATGAAGTTTTCGTGATTTAAGTCCATGTGATAAACACATTTTTGGTGACAAAAATTAAAGGGCACTACAAATCATTCGATGTATTTCGTAATTCAACCTTTGTCTATCTTATTCAAAAGTTCATTATTCAGAAGTCTCTTTCATTTGTGATTAAGCACTGGAAGACTCTTAGGGTTTCCCTTTGAGCATTGGAAGTCCCTTGTCTACATGCTTGAGCAATAGAAGTATCTTGGAGTTGTCCTTGAGCAGTGGAAGTCTCTTAGTAGTGACCATTCGTCTTTCTAACTTTAAGTAATTTAATATTTCGCCTCACCGCTATTAACATCCCTATCATTATTCATTACATGACACACACCTTCCTATTTTCGATTACATTTCGTCTTATCTCTCCTCTCAACATTATCGATCATCTTAATCAGCCATACTCTACACTTTATCCATTTTAATACTTTTACATTCCTATCTAATAATTATCTTAGGCTCTTTATTATCTTAAGGAAATTACTATGGTTATCAGCAATTACCTCAAAACATTACTTTATAACTCCTCTTATAATTGCTTTATACTCCTTTAACTAATTCCCATTTTAGACTTTCGATGTAACCACACTATTTACACTATTAAAGTTTCATTCTTATTAACCTTAAGTAACTTGATATGTTTTCTCACCGCTATTACCATCTCCAACCTTACCCATTTCTTTAACACATATCTCCATGTTCTCATTTACACATGTCTTATCATGTCTTTAACATTAACGTTTTTCTTAATTCTTTTACTCTTCAACCTAACAACCCTCCTAAACTCGTTATTGTTTCAAGGAAATTATGTTTATCCTCTTCAACTATCCTAAACAACTATTCCATATCCCCCTATAGTCGTCTTTCACTTCTTAGCCCTATTCACGTTTTAGGCTCTCCATTGCTTACAAAGTCACTTCCAAGACACTTAAACCAACTCTCCTTACTTGGGTACATTAGCTAGGGACCTTATCTTGCACATTAGGAACCCATTTAAGGCATAAAGTATGATTTTCTAAGTCTATGAAGGGGGCAATCTGACGTTGTCAAAATTTGATACGAATCAAAGATCCATAATTCGATTCAAAATTTCCCAAATGAAGATTGATATGAATCAAAGATGTTTGATTCTAATCAATGAGCTGGAAAAAAGAGTTTTAGCTTCGGGGTTACCTCTAAATTGTCCAAAAATCCCCGCTTTCGAACCCTTAACTCACTCAATCATCCCTAAACTTCACCCTATGGTTACTCCTACGTTTAAATCCTAATTTTCACTCATTCATTCTAATTGCACACACTACTACAAAAAAGGGCTTAGATAGCGCTTTTTATTGCTTTGGCTAGTTCTTTAGAAGCGCTATGTAATATGGCGTTGGTAAAGGTTAAATAGCGCTTTAAAGTAGGCAAAAAGCGTTATCTAAAGATGGCCTTATATAGCGCTTTCACAAATAAATGTTGTCTAAAGATGGTCTTATATAGCGCTTTCACAAATAAAAGGTATCTAAGGGGGTTTATACATAGCGCTTATACCTTTAAACACTATCTAAGGGTGGCGTTTAATAGCGCTCTTAAACCAGAGGGCTACAATAGGTTGGTTTATGATAGCCCTTTTTTCTACTAAAATATATGCACGGAAGCTGTTGTATTTTTTCGAATTAAAATCTAAATTATTTATACATAATATTTTATACCACAACAAAGCATTTTTCTTTTTTTGCATGTAATAATTGTGAAATTCTAGCGTACTTGTTTTAAGATGTTTTATGCGATGTTCCAACGTTTTAAAACACAGGAAGCGGATGTTCCGTTTAATGTTCCAACATCACACGAATAAATAAATAAAACGCAAGAAAATAAATGACAAGAAAGTAAAAGACACAGTGAGTTTGTTGACCCAATTCAGTGAAAACGCACCTACTCTGGGGGTTACCAAGCCATGAAGGATATGCACTAGTGTAGTCCTTATTATAAAGTTCTCAGCAAACTCCTCGTTTACAACTTAAGACCTAGGACCTACCTGTTTAGACTTCAACCTAGGAACTCCTAGATCTGAGATCCCATCTCACTATCCTACAGTCAATCACAGCCCCTGTGATTATCAGACTCAAAACAAACAAATGGTGAAGTTATCTTCAAACAAACAACTACGACCTTGCTTCAAAGCTTTAGTGTAGCACAAGAGTTTACAACTCAATAAACAGTCCTTAACATGTATCAAAGTGATACAAGAAAGGCTCACAATAAACAAACAATATTAAACTTGCATCACAAACGATACAAGAGTAGACACATAAAGAAAACGACTCAAAACCCTAAAATCTAGACTTTTTAGAATGACGGCTTGAATACTTGATTAGATCTTGAATTCTTCCTTTTATACTAAAGTAATATGGGCTAATAAACCTTGTTGGGCTTCAGAACAAATTGTAGATCGTTCAGCTGATCTACAAACATGAATCAGTAACAAAAAGGAAAGTCCTAATATGTAGGAACATCTTTAGGAACTTCCAAACAACGCCAAATATTCCTTAAATATGTTACTCCTTTTGGAACATTGGTAGAACTGATTCTGAACAAATATACGCGTAGCTTGCTCAGCAAGATATGAGGATGTGGATTTCCAAATAAGATAAGGCGCGCATACAGATAGGCATAAATCTAGGCACACTGAATCGTGTCAGGATGTTGGAACATTGTATCCAACATCTTACAGAGATACCTAAAACATGTTGGAATATTATATCCAACATTACAATCATGGATATTTGTTTTAGCAACAATGCAGCCAATACAAATACCCAACAATCTCCCCCTTTGGTAAATTTTGGGCTAAAACAAATTGAGGCCTTTACACATACAGCAGATGGATACAAAATAAATCCATTTCTTCGAACAACATGAACACACATCTAAGAAGAAACAACCAACACATATAGTCTAGAGAGATACCTTAGATAAACTCCTTCGAATCATCATTAACTCATTCCCATGAAGAAGAATCAGAAAAAAATAGTATCATTAGAGAACTTCATAAATGTGTACACAAGCAAAGGAATACCTCACAAGATCTTCAGTCATAGCTTGAACCAAACAGTCATGAAGAAAGAAACAATATACTCTTAACAGAATCTGAGTCAAGAGATAAAAGGTATTACTTACAACAGAGATATGCATCAGCGGATAAGATAGTAGCAATATCTCACAAGAACACAAAAGCAAAGGAAAAATAAATTCCTATGCTACAGTCAATTGATTGGGGAAAAATAAATTCTCACACAGGTTTGGATGTTCCAACATCCTTCACAACATCAGACAGGAGTACATATCACATATATTAGCAAGGGAAAAAAATAAATTTCTCATGCCTACAAATACTGACTCTTAGATGTTTAAGCATTCTACTCAACATCCTGTCAAATAGCTTGAACATAAACAAGCACACAAAACCATAGTATCACTCCCCCTCAATATCTCAGCTTAAGAGTGACTACTAACATGAATATTCTACTACTCCCCCTGAACACATGCAATATTAAGAACTTTGAAACCAAAAACTCCTAATGCATAAAAAAACTTGAGGACCAGCCAACTAATTTTTCCAGAGAGTAAACAACAAACAAACTTCAGAAGTCACACAAGCATGTTCCAACATTCACCAGAACATCAGCAGGGAACATGCATAATTTAATAATATTGAGAATTAACATAAACTCCCAGAACAGGCATAAAGATGTTGCAATCCATAATTCATCAGTGTGAGCTTCTTTAACATTATTTGGTTCAACCTTGGACACAAAACAAGAATTGGAGATAACTTCATTTGATCTTCTTGTTGTGATCCCTTGATTTTGGTTCCCAATAATGAGTTCTTGAGGATGATTCTTTTGAATTCTTATGAATGGACCTTTACTTGTGGACACTTGATCTTGCTCATCTTCCTTAGTTACTTCTTTCTCAGGTTCTGACTCATTTACCTGGATAGGTAAATTTGTTTCCTAAACAGATGTTCCAACATCAGGGACTCTGTCTTCATAAACATCATCTATCACGACCTTGATATATTCCATGATAGCCTTGGTTTTGGAATTGAAAACTCTATATGCTCTGCTGTTTGTAGAGTATCCAAGAAAAATTCCTTCATCACTCTTAGGATCCATTTTCCTTCAATGATCTCTATCGGCCAATATGTAGCACTAGCTTCCAAAGACATAGAAATCTTTAACAATAGGTTTTCTACCTTTTCATATCTCATACAAAGTTGTGGTGGTACCTTTCCTCAGAGTAACGTTGTTGTGTATATGACATGCTGTGTTCATGGCTTCAACCCATAAATAATAAGGGAGATGCTTTGCATGAAGCATAACTCTTGCTGACTCTTGTAGGGTTCTGTTCTTTCTTATCACAACACCATTTTGGTGAGGTGTTATAGGAGATGAGAATTCATGTTTGATTACCTCACCATAGCAGTATTCATTGAATTTGGCATTCTCAAACTTAGTTCCATGATCACTTCTAATTCTCACTATGCCATTATCTTTCTCTCTTTCCAGTTGTGTACATAGATCTTTAAACACATCAAAAATGTCTGATTTTTCTCTAATAAAATTCACCCAGGTAAATCTTGAGAAATCATCAACAACTACAAGGACATATATTTTACCACCAATGCTTTCAACTTGCATAGGTCCCATCAGATCCATGTGTAGAAGTTCTAGAACTTTAAAGGTTACCTGATGTTCCAACATTGGATGGGACATTCTAGTCTGCTTACCAATCTGGAATTCACCACATATGTTGTTTTCAACAATTTTGAGATCAGGAAGTCCTCTGATAACTTATGAGGAGATAGCTTTCTTTATTCCTTTGAGGTGTGAGTGTCCCAGTTTTTGATGCCATAGTTTGACCTCCTCTTCTTTATTCATAAGGCAGGTGGTAAGGTGTGCTTCTTCTTGGGATACCCACAAGTAGCAGATTTCTTTAGACCTAGTTCCTTTCGTAAGGACTTCACCTTTCTTATCTGTAATCTGACACTCAGGCTTGCTGAAATTCACCTCCAATCCTTGATCACACAATTGACTTATGCTAATCAATTTGACAGTTAATCCTTTCACTAGAAGCACATTATCTAACCTTGGCATACCATGCTTGATCAAGTTACCAATACCCAGAATTTTTCCTTTAGCTCCATCACCAAAAGTAACATAGTTGCTGATATAGGGTGCTACATCTTCAAGGTAATTATCTACCCCAGTCATGTGTCTGGAACACCCACTGTCAAAGTACTAGTCTTCTTTAGATGAAGCTCTTAGAGAAGTGTGCGCAATCAACCAGTATTAATACTTCTAGGAATCCACTTTTTCTTGAGAGGTTTTTGATGAGATTTGCTAGATTCCCCATGCAACATGAAACAATAAGGTTTAATATGACCCTTCCCTTTACAGTGATGACAAATCCAAGAGTTAGGTTTCTTCTTGGTATTTGAACTCAGAAGTTCCTCCGGATGTTCCAACATTGCCTTACTCCTTGTTGGGTCATCAGCTTTAGATTTCGGATCATATTGTTGCTTCATCACCATTCCACAGTCTTCCAGAGCATAGGAAGAGTTTTTGTTACATTGTTTCTTGTTTAGAGCTTTATAGTTAAAGCTAACACCTTTAGCCTTCTTTTTGTTCTGGACTTCAAGCATTTCTTTAAGCACGTTTGTTCATGTAGTCATCATTCTGACCTGCTTCTTTACATGCTCTAGCTGGGAATTTAACTGAGTTACCTCATCATTGAGTTTTGAGATTTTGGCAAGATTCTCACTCCTTTCAACCTGAAGTTGGCTAATGATGTCTTCTTGTTTCTCAAGCATCTGGCTTATGTCAACATTTTTGGCAATCAGTTCATTGTAAGAGACAACTAACTCATCATAACTCAGCTCTTCATCATATGACTCCGTATCAGACATTATTCATCCAGTTAGTGCAATGACATGTTTGACTGATTCACTTTCAACATCTTCTTCTGAATCTTCACCATCTGACCATGAAACATCCAAACTTTGAAGTAGATAAAATAATCACAAGGAAGGGGGGGGGTTTGAATTGTGACCCTTTAAAAATTGTCCTGCAACTTAAAATTAATTCTCAAGTTGTTTGCTTGGAATATTTAAGTTAGTGTAGTGACTTCAGAACGTTATGAAGTTTTTATGCAAAAACTGTTTAACAAAATAAAAGTGTTTGTGTGTGAGGTGTATACTGTAATTAAAGAGTATGGAGAAGAAAGAAAGAACACACAAAGGTTTATAGTGGTTCCCCCAATGTGGGTTAGTCCACTCCTCACAGTTTTGTGAGAGTTTCCACTATGCTTGAGATAACCTCTCAATCCTGCACTTTTACAACTTTGTTCACCTGAATAAATTCAAGAACTGTATTCTATAAGCCTCAGCAGACTTGCACCTTCTTGCTAAGTTACCTACTTAGACTTTTATACCTTTGCTCAAACTAACACTTTAGTACCTCTAAAGCTAGATGAGACTTTGATTACAATTTGTATGGAGTTTGGATGTTTGAAAACAAACAAGAGAAGAATGAAAGAAGTTATCTTTAAGAGAGAACATAAAGAATTGATTTACACTACAAAGAAGATAGAAAGAGTCTTTAGTGATGATCAATTCAAATTGCAAGAGCTTCAAACACATTTCAAATGTTTTCAAGAATGCTTTGCAATGGTGGAAGTAATGTTGATCCTTGAATAGCTGTTGTAGGGTGTCCAATGGTGTTATGGCACATGTCCAATGTTGTTGTGTTCTTCAGGATGAACATCAAAATGTTATTGCGTTCTTCATCAGAATGTTGATGTTCTTAATCAGAATGTTGATGTTCATCAGACATTCATTTGGGTTTAACATATGCGTTTCATATGATTTTCTAGGTAATATCCATTAGTATTAACTTTTCCATATACATAAGAATGTTGCTGAATAAAGATGGATAAAGTTGCTCCAGATCTGCATTGGATTATGTGTAGGAGAGAGGTAGTGGATCTGCAATCTTCAGGCCCATGCTTCTATGAGATATTCAGGATATTTGTTCAATATCATATATCATATGTGTCCTTCTTTGATTGATCAGGACAAGATTTTCTTTGGCTTTGCTTTTTAACTTTTCAACCACTTTACTGTTCATAAAGTGAAGCATGAGCTGAGCTGAACATTCTGACCATCAAAATGTTCCATTTGTTTTTTACTTAGGATGATTTGTAAGACTTGTACTTGATGTAATCAATCCTAATAGTAAAAACATATATGAAGTGCAGTAATTGCAACATCTAGGATCATATTCCATCTTGGAATATTCCTAGTACTTTAATGTTCATAGTCTTAAATGAACATAAAGTATTCTTCTTGACTTTAACCTTGTATATGCCTTTATTGCTTGATTGATTCATGCAAATGTACTTTCCTGGACATTTTATTCATGTCACGTGTACTTGCATGTTCTTCATGTTCTTGATGATTCTGGGTTTGGTTATCAACAACCTTTTGAACTTTCATCAGAACGTTCTGACCAACTCACTGATTAACATTCTTAACTAACTTTCTGAACTTCAGAATTAGTTCATGAATTTAATGTCCTTTGATTTCTTGTATCTTGGTATGATTTAAACCTTGTTTCTGTCTTCGTAAAACACTCAAAAGCACAAGTTAAATACCAAAGAATTAATCAAAGTCCATTAAATCCTTAATCATTAAAGCTTATTATCTTTAAAATTAATTAGGAATTTTGCCTCAACAAACTCTTCTTTTTTCTTTTAAGAAAAGTGGCACATTCTGTTCTTATATGACCATATCCTTCACATTCATGACATTGAACACCCTTGTATTGAGTACTCTTCTCATCCGTCTTTGTCATATTCTCTTTACTTGGTTGACTGTCAATGTTGGATCTGATGTTCTGACGAGCGAGCTGTAAGCGAGGTCCAAGCCAACGTGCTAGTGGATTATGAACACTGTTCGCTTGAGCGAGCTGCAAGCGAGCGAGCCCAGAAGCTACTGGAAGTCAGTCGCTTAAGCGAGCAACCCTTCACTTAAGCGAGCAGCACCCTGTTCAGCAACTTTTGATTTTTCGCTTCGTGAACTTGGGGACCTGTAACACCCCGTTTTCCCAACATGTAGATAACATATAATAAATCAGAGTTTTATTGCAAAACAGGATGTCACATTTCGTTCTTCAAAATATCATCAAATATAAATAGAGTTAAATTCACTATTTATTTAAACAATTGCTTTCAATAATTCAAATAATGTCGCAGCGGAAAATATTCAATATTTTTTTAAAAAGAAACTCGGCATTAAGGCCTCAACATCAACAACGTAAGGAAATTCCAAATTCAAAAGTGGTTCAACATCAACTTAAAAAGAAATACGTAACAAGGAAAACAAAACATATAAATATCCCCATCCCGTTGTGTATCAGAGCATGACTCCTATGACGACACGAGGAATCAACTCACATCAGCGGTTACTCCTGGTTATCTGCATGTTACCCACGTAGAGGCAACATTCAAACAGAAGGGGTGAGATTTCACTGTCAATAATAATAAGCAACAATTCATGTAAAGAATTAATCAAAACAAAACAACAACAATTCATCTTTAAGAATACTTCACATAATGCCAACAATTATCATTTAACTTCATTCAAATAATGCAGCAGTAACATCAACAATGCAACAACAACGACTCAACAATGCAACAACGACTACTCAACAAATGCAGCATAATTATGCATGTGGTACCAACAAAGCTACAACTCCCTTCGCTAAAGTCATAATTCAACTTGTCAGGCTACAGCCCCCTTCGCTAAAGTCATATTCGACTTGTCAGGCTACAGCCCCCTTCGCTTGACAATGCTTATGCAATGACACAACTTAAATGCAACGACATCAACATCATAAATTCATATTAAATCAACCACAAAAGATTTGCACATCAACTCAAAGCTACTGGAAAGATAAATCAGATATCAAAAAATTTCATGTTTATGACAAAATCCAATTCAAAACAGAAACGAGTGAAAAAGACACAAGAACGCGAAACGGGCAATCTGTCACTGAACAGTTCGCTAGGCGAACACAACTACTCGCTGTGGCGAGAGACGACGTTTACTCGCTAGGCGGGAAAAACATTCGTTGTGGCGAGTTGGGATCTACTCGCCGGGCGACCAAAAACACTCGATGTGGCGACTTGGTAACTACTCGCCAGGCGACCAAGTACACTCGTTGGGCGAGCGATGACATCTACTCGCTAGGCAAGTTTGAGCACTCGTCGTGGCGAGCGACGACAGACAGGTCTGCGAACAGACCTCTGTCTCACTCCAAAACCCTAATTTTGACAACCCCAAACCCCAAAATTGATAGGAAACATTACCTACTGTTATTCTACAACCTAGACATCACTTTCTTACATTAA
>Ga0209282_1001943_pt1 | contig 11666 bp, 3 predicted proteins | sample Mtrugardesep15_FD_187529 | JGI IMG/M metagenome (GOLD analysis project Ga0209282, IMG submission 187529) | Root nodule microbial communities of legume samples collected from California, USA - M. trunc garden sep15 (SPAdes) (version 2) | ecosystem: Host-associated > Plants > Roots > Nodule...
CTAATGGTTTTTTGTGGTGGCAAGATGTCCCTAACAATATTAGGCAAGAGGTGGTTAAAAATATTTTGGGGCCCAACTATAGATTCAACACCTTTTGAAAAGGTTTGGGGTATATCCCACTTTTCTTCTTTTATTGTATGCTTTTCTTTGCTTGAATGAAATTGGGTAGTGTGCTTTGCACTACTCTTTGTTAAAAAAAATGTAACACTTTCTTTTTTATAAAAAAAATAATATTAAAATGACAGACAATTAAATAGGAACCTTAAATCAAGAAGCTTCCAAGCAAAATCTCTGTTAATTTTTTTTAGGCAAATGTTAGAGGTTATTAGATGATTAAGAGGAGGTAAAATTTATTAACCGTGGAGATTAAACTTACCTCCTTAATATTCATTCGGCTTCTCAACCTATGAAAACATCCCAGTGTTGTTTATTGTGCTTGCTTACAGTATCTTTTTAATAAAAATATCGGTGTTCTATCATCTATGGTTATCAACACAACTAAATATAATCCATTATGTTAAGCTCTCTTAATTACATCAAACATAGGGTTAATGTCTGCCAGAAAGAGAGAAAAAAACCTGCAATATATATAGAAAATTATTAGCAGTACCAATAACTCACTCGACAAATTAGCAAACAATCAAAACAGTGCATCTTTCCAAAAACACTCATAACTAGAAAGCAGTGAAAATCTTCAAACTGAACTTGGTTTGTGTTTGACACTGATTTCAAGATATATTAGACGGCCAACAATTGAATAATGCGACTAGAATCGGGAGAGTTTCCTCATTGTCATTGGCAGTCACAGTTTGTCTAAGTTTTCTTTCTCTCAATCCCCATATTTATACCCAGCACTGTTGGCAAACCATTCCACTTTATTTTTTTAATCATCAAATTCATTTTATACTTTTTCTTGAAATGAACCTAATGCTGTTAGCCGAATGAGACTAATATCGACTAGTTTTCAAGAATAGAATATGAGAGCTTCACAATAATTTAATTATTTATCTAAAGTTCGTCTCACTTTACCACTTTTTCAAAAGAATTCCATTTTCAAAGTAAAGCAAGTTATCTCTCAATGAAATCAAGCAAAACCATTTTTAGTAATTACATAAATAGTATACATCATTAACCCTACTTCATTTTCTTGAGAAAAACAAGTTTCGGAAAAATCGGCGTTCTTGGACATTTTCCAAAAGTCAAGTTCAATTCACAAAAATCAAGTCCAATTCGATTCAAACGATGTTCCAATAGGTTTAAGTGTATAAACAGAGGTTAAACAAGTCAAAAGAAACATTTTAGAAAGCCCGGATTGGTCCCCAAATGCACGAAACTAAAAACGAAGAAAAGCTGAACTGGGCACTGCTCGCTTGAGCAAAGGTCTGCTCGCTTAAGCGACCAACTTCCAGTAACTTTTGTCGTTACTCGCTTACAGCTCGCTTGTGGCTCGCTTAAGCGAGCAACGTCCAGAATTTACTAGGTCTGCTCGCTTGCCGCTCGCTTAAGCGACCATTCATCAGCTATGTCAAAAAAGTTACGGGTTCCAACCCTTTTTCACCCAAAATCCCCAATTTTGATCTTCCAAAATACCCAAACTCGTCCCAAATTTTTTTTACAGGTATATGAACACAATAAGACACTCAAAGTCACACAAAACTTGAAAGTAAAACATCATTTCATCATAATTCAACAATCCAACAAGTTTCACCAAAACCTTCAACAACATTCCAATTGTTCACCACCAATCCATAAATATGAATACCCAATGCATCAATTCATCAACAACACATCCCATAACAACAACAACAACAACAACAACATTTAATCATGAAATCATCCACAATTTAACAACGACAACATCATTTTCTACCAATTTTGTACAAATACCAAACATAACCATATCTGTAAATTTCAAGCATGCAAATTCAACATCAACAACACAATTATCATTCAATTCACATACTTAAACATGACATCAAAATTAAGCACGGATTTCTACAACTAAATTCAAATTAATCACTTATTCAAATAAGCACTTTTGAACATGGGTAGAAAAGAGATTAAAATGAAAAGATTATGCTTGAATAATATCCCCCTTACCTCAATCTCCAAGAATCCTAGCATTGGCTTCACTTTAGCTCCTAGAATCCTCAACCCTTCTTGCTCTTCAAGCCTCTTTCTCTTTTAACCATTTTCTCCTCTTTCTCTAGCTTTTCTCTCTCTACCTCTTTCTAGTGTTGTGAAAATGAATGCTCTAACCCTAGTTTTCTCTTAAGACATGAGTTATATAGACACACCACTAATGTGCCTAACTCTCAAAATGTTTTATGGGTTCAAAACTCTAATTAATCCATTCTACAAATTTCTACTCTCTTACGGTAAAAATAACGAGTAAACATCGGCTCTTAATTAATTACCACAACTCACTAACAACTTAATAAAATAAAAGGTTCCCACTTAAAACATTAAAAATAATCTACACTATGGAATTACTAAATTACCCTTGCTCACCAAAAGACCAAAATACCCTTCTAACACGAAAACCCAAGAAATTACACCCAATGATAAATAATCACACACAAACACATATTAAACAAATAAAAATAAAATCAACAAAAAATCGGGCTGTTACATACCCAACGGTTGAGGACGATAATTTTGAAATAAAACCTGCACTTATTTACTTAGTGCAGCAAAATCAATTTTTCGGATCGCCCACTGAGGATCCGAATCTTCATATTTCTACTTTTCTAAGACTCAGTGGAACTTTAAAAGAAAACCAAGAGGCCGTAAGGCTGCACCTCTTTCCTTTTTCTTTGAGGGATAAAGCTAGTGCATGGTTTCCTTCATTGCAAGTTGGTTCTATCACTTCATGGGACCAAATGAGGCAAACATTCCTTGCCCAATTCTTTCCCCCTTCTAAAACTGCTAAATTGAGGAATCAAACACACGATTCACTCAAAAAGATGGAAAATCTCTTTACGATGCGTGGGAGCGTTTCAAAGAAATGCTTAGGTTTTGCCCCCATCATGGTTAGAGAAGTGGCTTATTATCCATACTTTTTATAATGGTCTTTTGTATATCACAAAAATAAACGTTGATGCAGCTGCAGGTGGAGCTTTGATGAATAAAACTTACACAACAACATATGCTTTGATCGAGGATATGGCCCAAAACAACTATCAGTGGACAAGTAAGAGAGCCATCACTGTTGTTGCTCCTTCACCCTTTAAAAGAGAGGCAGATATGTATGAAGTTTATGACCTTGATCATTTGAATGCTAAGGTGGACACAATTTTTCAAAAATTTGATAAATTAAGTGTAAGTGTTATCACACTTGCTCCTGTTTCACCTCCTTGTGAAGTCTGTGGTATATTTGGCCATACTGGCATTGAATGCCAACTAGGTATTGTTGTTGAAAGTACTGAGCAATTGAATTATGCTCAATATAATCAAGGGATGAGGCCAAACCAATGGAGCTAGCTTAACTCTCATCAAATGGCTTAGTTTGTCACTTATGTGAACAATGTCATGCAAGTGGTACATGTCTCCCAACAAGTTTCGGGTTATAAGACGAACATGTGAAGTGCATGGGGTCATATGCTAGCAACTAAGGAACCCATACACAAATACTTACAACCTCCATATAGGCAAATTATCCCAATTTTTCTAGGAGAGGAAATAACGGTGTTCAACCACCTCAAGTTACGCCTCCCTCATGCCACACAATCTCCAACAAAAAAATTCCAACTTAGAAGCAGCTCTTAATCAATACATGAAGTCAGCCAACAACCACCTTGAAGTTTGGGCAAGAAGCCAATAAGAGGACCGAAAGATCGATGATGTGTCCATGAAGAATTTGGAAACAAAGACTAGCCATATCTTTATTCAGATAGCCAACATAGCCCGAATTGGATTTTTAGGTTATACACTTGATAACCCCAACAATAAGAGTTGCAGTGTTGTTGAGTTAAGAAGTAGAATAGACACCACACCAGGGAGTTTTAAGAGAAAATTGAAGAAAAAAAAAGGATCTGAAGATAAGCCCTAAGAAAAGGATGTCCCATTATTAACTTAAGAAACTTCAACAGCAGCTTGATCCTATCAAAAAAGAAAGAAAAAGAGGAGCGACAACAAGAAGAATTCTTGAAACTACTAGCAAGAATGAAGATTACTCTTCCTTTTGTGGACATATATAGCGAGTTCAGGTATGCCCCATTTACAAAAAGTTCATGAAGGAGTTTCTCTCAAGGAAATGCATATAAGAAAATAAAGTTGTGATGCGCACAGAAAGTTGCAGGTCAGTTCTACAAAAGTGGAAAGATTTGGGACACATAATCTAAGGAGAGAAACAAAATGAAACATTATTTTAACAATTCATTAACAAATATTCCATCTTAAGGGAAAATATTTGATCACACTAATCCATATAGGTACTTTAAAGGAGTCAATAATATAAACATGAGCCCACAATATACTCTCTTGCTCCCTATTTATAAACATCATTTAAAAAAGACTTGTTCATAAATATAAGTCATCTTTCAAATTAATATTTTAATATTCCGTCAAAAAAATATTAATAATTTAATATATTTATATCTCTTTTCTTAGTCAAGTTTCATAAGTTTCATAATAAAATATAGCATGAAAACAATAAAATGGATTGAGCGCATGAATTCTTTCCTTTTCAAAAGTTCTTCCCTTTCTTTCTCCTTCCCTTTCTTTTTTTCTTTCTAAATTTTACATTTTCTTTCTTAGGTTTTTATCTTTTGCAAATTGCAACCGTTATAGGAAAAGGCAAGTCAAAATATGATACTTTGTAAATGAAGCTAGATTTCATATACTTTCAATAAGAATTATTTTCATTTTAAAAACAATTGATAAATTTTATTTTATAGTTTTTTTTTTGGTCTAGGATTTTATTTTATAGTTTTAACAACAAAAAACTTAACTCATTTTGTGATAATCTCATCCAAAAATATTGTTGCAACTTACGACATTAACCACATCTAAATTAATAAACAATGATGATATTGAGAATCAATAAACCGTTTATATTTGAATGAATTATAGGATGAACTTTGGTAAATATATTTTTTATTTAACTTCAATTTTTAAACGTACTTTAGGATAAATGTTAGCTCTGTTTTTTTATTTTTCTGTTTTGACAAAATACATTTTAGTTCATTTATAACAGGTAAAAAATGTGTTTTCTCTAACATAATTTATGTTTCATACTATTACGTAGCTCATTTTTATGGCAACGAGCTTTCCATATAGAAATTTAATCCAATTCAATTGTCAAATTGCTAAATGATAAATAAATATATAGTCCCTCCCTCAAGGTATAATTTCCACTTTTTAGTTATAACTTTGTTAAAAGACACCTTCATACAAATTAGTTTGTGTCTTTTAACAAATGATTATAGAATAACTTGCTAAAAGACACCTTCATATATATATTCCTTAACTTTTTGCACAATTCTGACAAGTTATAACATGATCGTTAAGGTAAACATTGTAAGTAAAAAGTAAACTTACAAGTGATCCATTAACCCAAAAAATTATTTAACATCTTGTTTGACCTAGGTATAATAGGCAATTGTCATTCACACATGTTTTTGGAAAAATTGTGGATAATTTAACGATCATCAAAGAAAATTAGCCATATATAATTTACAATCATTTCACCGACAAGTTAACTCATAAATTTTGTTTGTGAACTATACGTAGCAAATATTCATTTATGATTAAATTATTCAAAATTCTTTAAAGGTAACAGAGAAAATGTTGTCCGTTGATCCCTTTCATCTCATCTCAATATAATTATTTTTCAGGCCGAAATGAAAAAGACATGTAAAAGCATTATGATAGTTTTGAACATCCAAACTATATCGCCACCCCAACACCATAGCACACGTTTGGGTATATTTAAATTAAAAAAACCCAAAAATATAAAAGTGGAAAGCTAAGCTGCACATAAGAAAACATCTGGTCTAAAATTAGAAAACCAACTCTATCTCTAAACAAATCAATGTGAATAAATTTCATACTAAAATCCCACCAAATAAAACATTGAGATAAAGTGACAAAGGAAGCAAGTTTGTGAGACTAACATTCCCTTTCCTATAAATAGCAAGTTTGTGAGCACTAACATTCCCTTTCCTATAAATATGAGAATAAGGGGAAAAAAAATACACAGAAAAACCTAAGCTCGACGTATATACGATGCTATTGTTTATAAGAAAAAATCTTGTATTTGTGAATATTTACGATAATTTCATGAATTGAAGCAACTGCGGCGGCCAATGAGACAACCATACAAAACCAATTCAAAAGTTGGAGCGCACACCACCTCAATGATAACACGGGTATGCGCTTTTGAGCAATATGCATTTGTATAGGGAAGAAGACAACTAGTGGCCCAAATCCAATCGCTCCCAAGAGACCTAGAAAATAATTGAAAAATGGCATTGCCATGGCAATAATTGCTCCTACAATCACAAATATCGTCCTCCAAATTAGCCTAAACAAGTTCAAATTGATTGTTGCACCACACACGTTAAATAAATAGTCTTGATTTATGAAATTTGAATCGGGCCATGCGATATTAGCACCCATTTCAACGACGCGAAAAAATGGTTGTGCCATAACCTGTAACAAAATATTAAATTATCACGTATTCTTAAAAAAAATATTATATGATTATAATATACCTAACATTTTGTTCATATTTTGTTGTTTTGTCCTGATAATCAGATTTTAGAAAAATACGATGATATTACAAAATGAAAAATATAATGATATGACAAAATGATACTAGATTTCTGAGTAATATCTTTCACTATACCGGATAACTTTAATATCGAAATAAATACTAATAACATTAACTTATTTTACCTATACATCAAATAATATTTTACAATATTGTTCTACTTGTAGAAATACCTATCATGGTAATATATAATGTGGCAAGAATCAAGATAGGGAAATTAACTCGGATGATTACAATAAATATTTCGTCATAAAACTCAATGATTAAACTGAAACTAGCAATGTTCTAACCTGATATGCTCCAATCATGTGGATTACTACGAATATATCTCCAAGGGCAACTATCCAATAGGGCTCGGTAAATCCATAAAATATGTTTGCTGGTGTGTGGTCACCAAAAGCAGCATAGCCAAGGCAACTACATAGTAGGAATAATATTGTCATTGTTGATACCCCTATCACGTTAGCCCTTTTCATTTGTTTATTTTCTGGGGGATGTGACCTTAATGTATCCTAAACAAAATAACGAAATAAATCAAATAATCAAATACAAGGGTAAAAACAGAAAAATCCATCTTGTTACTACATCTTTTTATTTGCTTTTAATAATTGCATAAAATAATGATTATAAAAAATGAACTGTGATATTTTACCATTATGTCGTAAATAACCATAGCGTAAGTGCTAGCAAGAGCTATGTTTCCCATTGAAGTTAAAACACTCCACACTTTATCTGCAACAGATAGTTGTGGCCCTATTTGTGTTCCGGTTATGCTGGTAGATGCCAATTTTCCTGTTCTTAGCCAAAATGCTTTTGTAAGTAGACATGTATAAATCTATGAATTTGAGAGAAAAGTGATCAACAAACTACCTGAGATAAGGACAGTAAGACAAAGACCAATTGCAACGAATACATAACCAAATGAGGTTATAGCGGCGATAGTTGAGATCCATGTCAGTTTGTGAAAGTTAGGAATTTGAGACAAGAAAATCTGCAATATCCCAAAACTGATCATGTAGGGATTAGAAGAACTGCTACAATCAGCTTCAAGTCCTTTTTTATGGATGCAAACAACTTTCGGTATTTCTCTGCAATATTACACTTGTTGGTAAGCATATATATTGACTATTATAAAATTAGATAAACATCATAATACAAATACAAACATTCGAAAACAAATATTTGCAAATAATGTCCTACTTAAAATTAATCTAACCATGAATATTTTTGTATTCACAAGTAATGTTTTAATGTAATAACATACCGTAAGTTGTTCGATGAAGTTATTATGTAGCCTATTGTTACCCCAGCAAGCTTTCCGTACAAAATAATTCCACAAAACACTTGCATCGTTCCACCTATTATCAATTAGAAATATAAAATCAAGTAAATTGAAATAGACCCAAAATATGCAACCTAACTCCTCCAAAATTAAAGGGAAAAAAAACTACTTGGTGAGTAGTTTGAAACTATAAATATCAATTAAAAATAGTCGAAAATTAGACTATTTCTTAATAATTTGTTATAAATATGTAAATATAGTTTATTATTGTGACCTAAACCATCAACTCTTTGCGAGAAAATGAGACATGCTGATAGAACAGCAGATACAACATGCCTGCAGACCCAATTTTTGGAATTTAAGGAATATTTTCTTATAAAAGGAGGGAAATGTGGTGAGTAAGTCATTAAGAAATATTGTTAAAAGTTGGTTAGGACAGTTTCTCTCTGGTTAGAACAATTATCTCTTTCATTTTCTGTATTCACCATTGTAGAGCTCTTGATCTCATCTTTATGATTGAATAATACATAGTTTCGTTATCTAGATTTTATGAGTTCTTTCACATGCAATACCAGTGTAAACCATCAATTCTTGAAGAGTAAAGGGGACATCTGCTCGCCCTCGTTGCTAAAATATGTCTCATATATTTAGAAGTGTGCATGTATCAAAACGGCACAAATTGTCTGACAGCACACATCCGAACAACGCAAAATTTAGTGGTTTTCTCCTGTGTATGTATATAAGAGTAAAAGAGTATACCTAAGTAGCTCCTGACAGCTTGCATGTAAGTATAATTTCTCTTGCCAGTGACAGGGTCTGGATACCTATAGCAATCAGCTACAAGACTGTAAGTGAAAGCAGAGATGCATGCAAAGATTATTATACTGGCTATACCAGCTATCCATCCTAGTTGGGCCATGGCCCATGGTAGAGCCAACACCCCTGCTCCAACTACCACTGTTATGATATGTGTTGTTGCTGTCCACACATTCCCTGCAATATTGCACACCAAATATTAATCATAAACATGATTTTTCATTCATAATTATTGCTTAAAAAAAAAATCATTAGACGACGCATGTGTTAAATAATTGATGCATAGTTGCTTTTAAAACCTTTGGGTATTTGTATGGAATTCTGGCTTCGATTTTGGTTTTTTCCATGAAAAAGAAGCTCAACTATTCATATACATTAGTTATAATTTTGGTTAATTTCTGTTGAAAAATTTGTTGGACTAATTAAATTTTCTTCATACGCAAGAGTCAGAGATCAAACCTACAAATAGCTTAAGCGTCCAAATCTGTAACCATTATTGAATATTGTTCAATGCTTAAGTATATTTATTCGAGCATAAATTACTTTACATTCAACTACTCAACACTAAATATAATTTTACGAAATCAATCAATTTTTCTCACCACAGAATCAAACATGTTATTGATATTGGTGGGCAGAACTGATGCAAGAGAAAACTAATAATAAAATAAAATTAAGCCATTATTGTAAACTCACAGAAACATATTAAAGCTGTTTTAATTAATTGAATAAAAGATTGATACCATATAACTAGGAAATACTACTAAAGTTGAGAATAAAAAGCATAAGGAAAAGAATCAGATTCTGATTCAGAGAATTAAAATAGAAAGGAAGAAGGTACATGCCAGTTCTTTTGGCTTTGCCATCATCATCTTGTTCATGTTCCATGATTAGAGTTTGTGTGATACTGAATTAGATTTAGATTTAGATTTGATCCACTACTAGTTCTAGTTATATCAGTTAGTTAGTTATCCGAGTAAGCCCGGTTTATTTGGGGTAGTTATTTTTCAGTGACTGCCAAAAAAGATAGGAGAGAGAGATATACACTCATGAATCATATAGATGGATGGAGGAATTGAGTGCCAATCAAATATTCTTTTTCTTTTTTCTTTTGTATATTCTAACAAACAAATGCAATCAATGGCCACGTTTCAAAAATTGATGTTTATTTAATATTTAAAATACAAATCAACCTAAACTAATCACAAATAATTGGATTTGTCAAAAAAATAAAATTGGTTGGAGAATATATTATATGTAAATTCTAACTATACTTGAAGTACATCTAGTCTAGAAATACATAATGGGAGTGTGCGTATAAGATCATCAAAAGCAATTAACACCAAATTGCAAGTATCATCAATTGCAATTGAAAAGCTTAATGCCATTGATTCAACGAAGGCAATGACGAATATATGACCGTAACTTCAGCGGCGACGACATCAAGGCAACAACCTCGAATTGAGACTGTAAATCCGGCGATGGAGGCAAAGCAAGTATAAATAGTGTTTGGTTCCAATACCGTGTGCGAATAAAATCATTTGGTCTCTATTAGTTTCATTCGGCTAATAACGTTAGGTCAGGACCATTCCTATGAATCCGGGGGTTTAGCTCTGTAAGTGAAAAGAGGCCCGTAAACTAAAAACGTATTTTTTATTTAAAAGAACATTGTTCTATTTAAATTTTTTAAAAGATAAATACAAGGTGTCGTATATATGCGGTTCACCCAAAGGTGAGAATCATTACCGTATAAATAAGGATCCTCAAACCACCCTCTCAAAAAAAACACCCACCTAACACCAAAAGCAAGAAGACCCAATTATTGTGGTAGTACTTAGTAGTACTACTGAGCTATAATTTTTTCTTTAAACCCATACCTTGAAGAGGCCCAGTTCCATTAAGCAATTTGCACACCCCAAGATTCGGCCCTACGTTAAGTTTATTTCAGAACAAATATAAAATGAATTGGATGATTAAAAAAATAAAGTAGAATGGGTTTGCCAATCGTGGTAGGTATAAATATGGGACTATTAATTTTCCCATCATGTTGTATTCTCTCACGTCCGATTTTTTTCTTCTAAAATTACTGTGCAACGTAGTATATCAGTCTATCGGATGCTATTCACCCTATGTTTGTTGTAATTAAAAGAGCTTAACATAATGGATTTTTTTAGTTGTATTGATAACCATAGATGATAAAACACCAATATTTTTATTAAAAAGATACTATAAGCAAGCACAATAAATAACACAGGGATGTTTTCATAGGTGTAGCCGAATAAATATTAAGGAGGTTCAAGGTTCGATCTCCATTGTTAATAAATTTTACCTCCTCCTAATTACAATCCAACCTCTAACGTTTGCCTACCAAAAAAAATTAACAGATATTTCATAAAGATCATTTCAGCTGACTTGATTCTGATTTGACGCAGTCGGAAGCCTAGGTTAATAAGCGCTAAACTTAGATTGAAAATAAACAAGTTTGTAAGCATCAAATTTGTGAAAATAGCGTTCTGAAATCCATCCGAAATTGAAAAAATTCTTTCAAATATTATTGAATGAATTAAAGTTATATTTTAGGCTACAACTGTTAACCTTACCTAAGGAGATAGCAAAACCCTAATGGACCGAAAGTCCAAAATAGAAAATAAAACAAAAATTACTAAAATTAGACTAAAATAAAAATACTACGAAAACCCTTCTACATCATGATTTCTTTCCACCTTTCCCAACTCACTATTTCTTTGCATACTTTTAGAAAATGGGAAAATACGTGAAGAGAATACTACAGTT
>Ga0209282_1001944_pt1 | contig 11664 bp, 7 predicted proteins | sample Mtrugardesep15_FD_187529 | JGI IMG/M metagenome (GOLD analysis project Ga0209282, IMG submission 187529) | Root nodule microbial communities of legume samples collected from California, USA - M. trunc garden sep15 (SPAdes) (version 2) | ecosystem: Host-associated > Plants > Roots > Nodule...
ATCTTTATATATCTTATCTTATTACTTAAAGTTGTTACCTTATTGAAGAAAATTTTACCGCCCACCTAAAATTCCTCAATAATAACCTATTTTTATTTTTAATTTTTTAATTCATCTTATTAAGTTCACCGTTTCCACTTCATTCACATCATAACACATATGGGTTATATAAGAATCATGAATTTTCTATGGATTATATAAGAATCATGAATTTTCTATGGATTATGTTTGATTTATGAAATTTTGAAAGAATTATGTATGCATGTTTAAAAGTTGAAATTTTTTTGGTAATTAAAAAAAATGTTATTATTTGTACCAAAAAATAAATAAATTCTAATATCTATGGGTACCCATGAATACCCATGGATACTGCATAGTGGGTACCCACAAGGGTATGGGGTGGGCACGGGTATCATATTTATCCAACGGGGCGGGGACGAGTATCATATTATCCATACCCATGGGTACCCATTGACATCCCTAGTGGGGCCCAACCCCTAATGATCAAACCCTTCTTCCCAATGTTTCTCTCTTCGAATCCCTTCGGCAACCATTTTTCTTTCACTTCTTCGCTCTCATCTTCTTTCCCTTTCTTCTCAGGAACAACCCATAAGAATGGGTGACCGGATGCTTCTATCGCACACGCCATCTCATATAGTTTTTTATCAGACAAATGATTGATGCTTCCAAAACATATGTACAATACTGAGTTAACTCTCTCCGAGTTGAGCCAACTCAGGCTCTCGTGCACATTCACAGCACCCTCATTCCCACTCTCTGATTTCTCTTGAACAGTTTTGAGAATAAGATAAGTTGGACCAAGATGGCAAACCTTGTGACCCGTGGGTTTCTCGTAGTGTTGGATACACTCTTCTCCATCAAGTTCACCGAAGTTGTTGATAATGAGTGCTTTACTTTTAAGCACTGTCTCAAGCGACGTTTCTAGGAATTTGCTAATTACCTTTGGCAGTTTTCCACACAAGGTGATATGATGAGGAAAATTTGGAACGACAAAGGAACTTGAATCCGAATCAGAATTTGTCTGAGAATGAAGTAAATTGTTTGTTTTGAGGGTTTCCATGAGGGAGACGGCAAAAAGGCACAATCCATTGAATGTGATATTTGGAATCTGAAACTTATTGGCCAAGTCATTAACCTATGGGTATGTAGAGTCGGAGATGATACAATCCGGTGGATCATTCTCAATGAAATCCTCAATGGGTCCATGGAGGAGCATTGCGCCACGATGGATCCTCCAAGTGACGTTCGAGTCAGTGGTGGAGGACATAGATTCAATGCCTTCAGGAAGGCCGACTTGTTGGGAGGGGAAGTCGACGGTGTGAAGACGAAGGAAGGAGGGAGCATCGGATGAGAGAGATTTTGTAAGGGATTCGGCATTGGAAGGAGTGGTGATGACTGTGACTTGCTGGCCACGGGATTCAAACATAGTTGCTATGTCGAAAAGAGGGATCATATGTCCAGAAGCTAGATATGGAATAAAGTAAAGTTTCAATGGTCGTTCAACTTCAACACCTTCCATTGTTTATCAATTTATTCTCTCTGTTCTATTCACGTTTCTATATATTCAAGTTCAACCATACTTTGGTTTTATATAAATAATTTACTTATTTATTATTATATATTATTATTGTTATCATTTTAACTATGATCTATCTGCTCGAGTCCCACGAGGAGAGGAATCTTTTCTGCTAGACTTCCCTTGAACATTATGTGCACCGTTAGTTTTGAATGCTGACTATTAAATTAAGGGCACACTTCGTGTCGCATTCCCAATTGATAGTTTACATGGTACACTCGAAAATTTAAATGTATTGATACATCCAATTTTAAATCTATAAATAAATAAGTGTTTGTTTTGTGATTTTTTTTCTTTCTATCATTTATAATATATAGGGATAGTTGTTAAAAATACACTATGTTTAAAGAATGACCTTGTAAAATATGAAATACATATTCTAGATATTAAATTTTTTCATAATTTTTCTCAAGAATCTTTAGTAGGGATGGAAATAGGTCAGACCGGTCTACAAGGTCTATGACCTAGCCTACAATAGATCAGGCCAAACTTTTTCTTAAATAGAAAAGACCTAGACTTTTTTAAAAGATTATTTAGCTTAAAAAGCCATGTCATAGGCCATTAAAAAAAACCTCTTACGCCTATTTGGCCGGCCTATTTAAGTAAATATGAATAATTTTATTTATTATTGTATTATATTTTGCACTTTGAATTAAAATATAAATTTGTTAACTTTTTCAGTAATTTAAACTTATTAGTATACATTAATTTTTTTTCATATATAAATGTATAATTATAAACTATTTGTTCCCTAAAACCTCATGTTGATTATCAAAAGAGAGTTTAATTTAATTGAACTATTTGTTCGCTAGTATATTTAAACTTAGTTCACATTGCTTATTTAAAGATGTTCATAAGATACAAACTTTTAAACAGGCTAGCAGGTTGTATCAGGCTTTCAGAAGATCAGACTCAGGCCTAAAAAGTAGACCTATGATAGGCCGCGGGCCAAGCTTAAGCTTTAAAAAAGTGTGGCAGGCCAGGGCTAGGCCTTGCAAAGCCTAGTTCGGCCTAGCCTATTCTCACCCTTAATCTTTAGGATGTTAAACATGGCTTTACACATACAATTAGATTTTTCCGACTAGGGACATATTTATTATGAGTTTTTATTCCCCATAATTATGAATTTTTTAAACAATTCATAATTATTTCGTATCTCGTTTAATAACTCCAAAATTTCATGGTGAAGGTTCTTATTACATTTTAAGCATGCCTACAAAATTTGAGAATAGAATTTAACCCGTGAGTATACGTTTACTCGAAACAAAATTGTAATTTCGCACGTTTTGGTTGAAAAAAATAAAATAAATCGAAACACCTTTGAAATGCTACGAAACTTTGCACATCCTTTTTATGAATTTCTATATACGCCTTTGTAACCCATAATAGAGAATATTTGTTATATTGTACGATGAAATGTAAAATATTTAGTACAGTTCTTATAAACAATGAAATAATGTTTTTTTTTTCTTCTTATGGAATGGTATTTTCTAAAATATAAAGTCGACAAATAGCTCTTTATTTAATAAAAATGGTCATTAATTTATTGATTTAAGAAACAAGTGTATCTCTTCTTCAGTCCAACCATACCTCTCATCTGGGTAAGTACCTTGGATTTCCTATGTTGTCTAGTAGAGTTCAATATTCTGAGTTAAATTTTATCCTAGACAAGATCAATGGCAGGTTAGTGGGTTGGAAAATGAATTTACTAAGTAGATCAGAACATGTTACCTTGGCCAAAAGTGTTGCGACTACTATGCCTATTTATTATATGTTGAATCTTTGACTTCCATCTAGTATTTGTGAAAATATAAATGCTACTATTTGTTCCTTTATGCATATGAGAGAGGAATTATTGTCATTGAGTGAATTGGAAATTCTTGACTATGCGAAAATCTCATGGGGTTTAGGCATTCGTACAGACAGGAACTCGAACATTTCTCTTCTCGGCAAACACGTATGGGATATTTTACACCAACCACAAAAGCTCTGGGTCAAATGTTTAGGCACAAATACTTGTCTGACACTCATATTCTGCATACTCATTTTAAGCCTGATGATTCTTGCATTTGGCGTGCTATTATGAAAGTAGTGGAAATCATGGGGCCATGTTTCATTTGCAAGGTTGGAAGAGGTCAGGGTAGCTATATTGTTGCTTCATTTATTTGAGAGTACTTGTCGCATGTATTGTAGAATCAAAAACCAAAAAACATAAAAGGAATCGCTTGAATCCATGTACGAAACTCATAACATTCACATTTCAGTTTGACGAAACAACAATGTTATTAGGAAAAGTTTAAAAAAGCTAGACAATACTCCTTTGAATTAATCATACAGCTTGAGGTTTCTCAATCTTTTCAGTTCATCAATCAAAGCCAACAAATTATTATAAGACGAGCCACCTTCTTGAATAGCTTGTGTAGCCTTTTCTCTTAACTCTCGAGCACGTAGCCTGATATTTTTAGCTTCATCACCGCCATCCATCAATCTCCTCACAGCCTTCTCTATGCTATCTTTGCTCACCAACTTCTCTCTCTCTGCAACGCCACTCGTACACCATTCTGTTGCACCGATTTCAACTCCAATTCCTCGAACTTGTGTTATTAGTTTCTCGTTGTAGAATTGATCTCCATGAACTGGCCATGTTATCATTGGAACTCCCATACTGACAGCCTCTACGATTGAGTTCCCCCCGCAATGCGTCATAAATCCCCCCACTGCGGGGTGGCTCAATATATTAACTTGTGGGGCCCAACCCTTAATGATCAAACCATTCTTCCCAATATTTCTCTCTTCAAATCCCTTCGGCAACCACATTTCTTTCTCTTCTTCGCTCTCATCTTCTTTCCCTTTCTTCTCCGGAACAACCCATATGAAAGGGTGACCCACTGCTTCTAGCGAGCACGCCATCTCATATAGTTGTTTATTAGACGAATGGTTGATGCTTCCAAAACATATGTACAATACCGAGTTAACTCTCTTTGAGTCGAGCCATCTCAAGCACTCATGTTCATTCACAACACCCTCGTTTACCCTCTCTGATTTCTCTTGAACGGTTCTGCAAATAAGAGAAGTTGGACCAAGATGCCAAACCTTGTGACCTGTGGTTTTTTCGTAGTGTTTGATGCACTCTTGTCCATCAAGTTCATTGAAGTTGTTGATGATAAGCGCTTTACTTTTAAGTATTGTCTCAACCATTGTTTCTAGGAATGCGATGATTAACTTTGGCGGTTTTCCACACAAGGTAATATGATGAGGAAAATTTGGAACGACAAAGGTACTTGAATCCGAATCAGAATTTGTATGAGAATGAAATAAATTGTTTGTTTTCAGGGTTTCCATTAGGGAGACAGCAAAAAGGCACATTCCGTTAAATGTGATGTTAGGGATCTGAAACTTATGGGCCAAGTCATTAACCCATGGGTATGCGGCGTCGGAGATGATACAATCCGGTGGATCATTCTCCATGAAATCCTCAATGGGTCCATGGAGGAGCATTGCGCCCTGGTGGATCTTCTTAGAAGTGGTGGAGTCGGTGGTGGAAGACATAGATTCAATGCCATCAGGGAGGCCAACTTGTTGGGAGGGGAAGTCGACAGTGTGAAAGCGAAGGAAGGAGGGAGCGGCGGATGAGAGAGATTTGGTAAGGGATTGGACATTGGAGGGAGTGGTGATGACTGTGACGTGTTGGCCACGGGATGCAAACATAATTGCTATGTCAAAAAGAGGGATCATATGTCCAGAAGCTAGATACGGAATAAAGTAAAGTTTCAATGGTCGTTCAACTTCAACACCTTCCATTGTTGAACAATATAGTCTCTCTAGTCAATTAACTATTCACGTTTCTATCCCTCCCTCTGTGTGAGTGTATCTCTCTCCAGGTTCAACCATAGTTTGGTTTTATAGGAATAATTTACTTATTATTTATTTATTTATTTATTATTATTGTTAGTATTATTTTATTCTATCTGCACGAGACCCACGAGACTTCCCTCCAATTATCATCACATATGGACATTATGTCCACCATTAATTTTGAATGAGACATGTTTAAATTCGTGCTACCATTAAATTTTTTGAGAGGACCATTAAATTGAAGGCCCTGTATTTGGTAGAACAATAAAAACAATTATTATTGCATTTACGTACTCCTAATCGTCGACAGTTTCACCCAAGATCACTTAGATAAGATGAAACGGGTCTCTTTTAGCTTAACCAAGGTCATAGGTTTGAATCTAGCCTTGGGCATGCAGCAGCGTTAAAACTCTTAGGGAGAATCTGCCGTCCATTTGGGTCCCACAATGCTCGAAGGATTAGTCTCTGTAGTTGCGCGTGGAGGATACCTGGTTTACACCCAAAAAAAAATCGTCCACAGTTTCTATGGTATTCAGTTTTTAAATCAATAGTTAACTGAATTTTTTTATTTCGTATCATTTATAATTATACTAATCAAATCTTATTTATCCATTAAAAAAAACAATATCCATTCATAAAGAGAGAGAAAAAAAAAGATGACACAAGACAATTATACGAATTCTTCTTCCCATAAACTGAGAGTGGTGTAATCCCTTTGCACTTCCAAGAGACTTTCACTATAGTCTCACAAATTACAAATTGCTTAAGCACACAAGCAAGAAACTTTATTTGCTCAATCAAACAAGAAAGATATTTATATTGCTCAATCACACAAGAAATAAATTTTTAGTACTTAGTCATACAAGAAAGATATTTCTACAATCTAACTTAATCAAATAAAAAATTATCGGATTTTACACTTGATATACAATCAGATGTGTAATACAATAAAGTTTAGTTCAACTATGGGAATTAAAAAATTCTAAGATATGAAAGTTTGTAAGAATTTATCTAAGTGTTTTGTGCGCTATTTGATTTTGACAGATAAGGACCCATGTAAAATTAAGAGTGTTGTCTTATATTTCTTCAACTGCTTAGGTTTTTACATAGGAGAGATTCGAAGAGTTGTTGTTGAAGAGTGTTAGTGCATCAAATGAGTCATTGAGAAGCTTGATCAGAGACGTTAAGATGTTGCCTCAAATGGTTAATGTCGTTGAGTAGTCATTAGAAATTTCTTTGCTTCAATGGAATGTTTTGTTACATTCTTTCTGCTTTTGAATTTTTTTTATTTGTTTCTGCACGTGATCAGAAGAAGACAAATTGTACTACTCTGAGTTCAATAGTGACATTCCTTTAGAAGACGACAGACTTGTTTAGAGTCTTCAACTTCTGGCGTCACTTTTAGAGGCTCCAACTTTCAGAGTCTTCATTCCTTCAGAATCTTATGGTCTTCAAATGCTTATGAACGACATTCCTCTTATGATTAGAACGTTGACTTTTACTTACCCTTTCTTCAGATCTTGTTCAAATTCATATAAACATAATATTAAACAACTTATAAAGGGGTAGAATTGGATTTTAGATAAATCAATGAGGGTAAAAATGAAAGAAAATATGAGAAGCTATAAGCTATAAGCTCAAACGCTACTTGAAATAGTGTCTGAAAAATAGCTTATAAGCTCGTGAAATAAGCTATAAGCTCGTGGTGAAGGACCATTACCAAACGGGGCTTTTTTTGTCAAACAAGCTTATAAGTTATCCGCTATAAGTTATAAGCTCGTTCAATGGTTCAAATAATTTTGTTCTTTATGCTCAACAACTAAGTTAACCTTTTCCACTTTAAAAGAAATTAAATGATTATTTTAGAGCTATTTAACTAGCTTGTGTTTAGATTATTTGGTCTCATCGTAATAAGAGATTATTTGGTCGCAAGAAAATTCCTCATCTCAAACTATTGATCAGGTAAAAAGCCATGTTTGATGGTGGATTAAGGCCAAACACCACTTGTTTTCTTATTATCTTAATCTTTGGTGAATTAATCCTCTTGGTTGTTTACACTTCTTAGCTTCGTGATATTCTTTGTTTGATTGTACATTTATTTAAATTCTCTATATGTTTTTTTTTCTTTCTTTCTATTCTTTGCACTTGTGTTAGAGTAGTCTTTTTTTTATGGTGGTCGGGGTTCGAACCTTAGACCTTACATATTTTATGCATTGTCCCTACTAATTGAGTTAAGCTCACGAGAATATTAGAGTAGTCTTTTAATATATTTTGACTTTTCAGATTTTTTTTTGTTGTTTTGGAAATTTAACATTTATTTTGCAACCCTAACAAAAAAACAGCTGCACAAAGGTAAGGGAAAATTCGTTCGTGATCCGTCTTTTAAATACCTAAGTTTTTCCAAACTATAAATGCTACATAAGTTATGCACGTATGAATTCTTTTGTATGAGCATTTGAATATTAAATTAAAAATTTAATACTTTTTGTATGAAGTTTGATTTTTTTATTAGATTATTTCTTAACGTAATAAAACTATCATTTTCAAACACATTATTTTCACGCTTTAGGAATTTAAATTTTTTCATATACTTATTAGTTAGAGCCCAAATTATAGGTTCACTCAAAGACCATCAAAATCTCATAAATTGGCATATATATAATATAACCAAACAATTTGGTTAAAATGGTTAACGAGCTTCATCAAAAGAACCTGAATTTAACTTTTTGAAGAAATAATATTGATCAAACTTTACTTATCTCTCTGATGAACTCTCTCCCACAAAAGATTGGGAGGGTTAAAAAAAACTATGATTAATGCTACATTTGGATCAAATATTAGAATTTAGAAGACAATCATTTATGTATCCATTTGTTCTTTGTGCTTCAATCCAACTTTCTTAGAAAGTAGAGATTTTATTCTAAGAAAAAAAAACTGTCAAAATAACGGCATCTTGGTTTCAATTCTTTATTGTTTTGGGTTCTTCAAAGCCACAATTCCATAACAACGAAAACAATCTTCAGAAGAAACAAAAAAGAAAATGATATGCTCTCGTTGAGAGTTGAACTCAAGACCTCCCGCTTACTAAACGGGTGCTCTAACCAACTGAGCTACGAGAGCTAGATGCTAACATTTTACTCAAAATTAATTTAACCTTTCTTTTAATAAAGCATAATGATAACCGCGTGCGAAAACGAGTGACCGAAAAGGTAAGTTAACAAACAAAGGACATTTTCGTCATTAAAAAACATCACCCACATGTCTCATTTCTTTCTTAATACAAAAAACAACACATTCAGACACACACACACACACACAGTGTTATCTTCAACACACTCTCTATCTTCAATTTAGGGTTCCGAATTTTCCACCAAAAAATGGACTCTGATTCATGGATCTCTTCTCGTCTCTCTAACTCTTCACGCCGTTACTATTCTCGATCCGGTAAGAAACATCATAATTTTTATTAATTTTGATTAAGTTTTGTTGAAATTGTTGGTGATGATTTGTTTTTGGTGTTGTTTCAGATCTGTTTTTAGGTGGAAATGATGATGCTGAACCTGGTGGTGGTGATGATTTAAGGGCTGAATATCTTTGCCCTTTTTGTGCTGAAGATTATGATGTTGTTTCTCTTTGTTGTCACATTGATGAAGAACATCCTCTTCAAGCTAACACTGGGGTGGGTATTCATAAAAACTCTTTTTTTTATTTATTTTTTAAAATTTGTATATGATAAAAATTGTATTTTTAAGGTTTGACATTTTTCATATATGTTAGGATTAGGAACAAAATTATGTAGTGTATGTTGTTTAGTTGTTTATTATTTGTATGTATGAGTATTCCTCAAATACCAATTTGAATAAAGATGTGTTTAATTTTGGTTTTTAACATTCAAACACTTGGTAGTATTAATTAAGGCTATACATGGAAAAAAAAATGTATTTAGTAATTTGGAACAATTTTTTAAAAAAAATGTGCTTATGTTTTGGAACATTTTATTTTAAAATGTGGTTATATTTTAGGGGAAAAAGGCTTGGTATTCAGTGACTTTGATGGCAAGTCACTGTAACTTCAGTGCAGTTTTGTGTATTTTATGTAAGAGAAATAGTAGATAAGATGAGAGAGAGCAATATAGGAGAGAGATAGGCACGAAGTCATGTTGACTTTCCCACCTTAAAAGTAACGAATCCGGATATGGGAAAGGTAGTATGAGTTTGTGTTGAGTGGTCTTTTTATTACTTAACTTTGATAGGTTGTTTGGTTAGTTACATAATAGTTAAGTTAGTTAGTTTCATTTTTGCTAGTATCGTTTCTGATTAGCTATATACTTATCTAACATTATGCAGTGTTTGGTTAGTTCATATTTTATCTAAAGATTTTGTCTTCATAGATATATGGGTTCTTCTTCTCTGAGTTGTAGTTTTGTGCTGAAAAGATAACTTTATTTTTTTTTTCTCTTTTCTGTTCTACCAAATCTTGTTTGGTGTTCAAGATGATGCGTGTGTTGTTCAAGCATATTAGTTTTAACGAGGCATGTTTTACTTAGTCTTTGTCCATTGTCATGGTTGGTGTTTCTTTGTTTTTGGTGTTTATATGTTGATGATGGTGATAATTGATGGCATTGGTTATACCTTTCAGGTGTGTCCTGCTTGTGGGCAAAAAGTGGGGATGGATCTTGTTGCACATATAACCACTCAACATGCAAAGTTTTTTAAAATATCCTTTTTGAAATTTGGTTTCTTTGTTCTTTTTTTTATTTTTCTTTTGGTTTGATTGCTGCACCATTCATATATGTTATTGGAGTAAAAATTAAATATGCAAATTTTATTTCAAGCGTTGAAGTTTCATGGCGAAAAATGTGTATGCTTTTTAATGGTTCAGCAGCTTCGAAATGATGTATTTTAACAATCAATCAGAAAACCAGTATGTTTCTGTTTAGCATGTGTTTGCTTTTATTTGTCTCTTAAATGTGCTGAATTTGTGAATAATTGTGTTCAGTTATTTATTCTAGTTAATTCAGTATTGTTAGATGGTATCTTATTGTGTTGTCCCTGCCGCTCTATCCATTTAATTTAAATAGAACAAATTGTTGTGTCTGGTGATTACTTCTTCATTTGGATTGCTTTGAGATGTAAATGTTTTTCCATAACCAGAAGTTTACGTTCAGCGTAAAAGGAGGGTGAGGAAAGGAGTCACTAACTCGACATTATTTAGAAAAGAGTTGAGGGAAGCAGGATTGCATTCTCTTCTTGGAGGTTCTTCGTCTACGGCTTCCTCCAATTCCGAACCTGATACTTTGCTGCAATCGTTTATTTTTAACCCAGTTCTAGGTGATGAAGCTGTGAGCGAACAATCTAGTTCTTCCATTGAAGCTGCCATAGTAAAAGATAGCTCAAAAGATGATTTCGTGGAAAGGTATGTATGTGGATACTATTGTTAGATTGAGATTTCCTTAGCTTTTAGAAATGAATGCTAAGTTGTAGGTGTTTTTTGTAGGGTATAATAACTTCACACTATCATGTCGTAATAATATATTTTAAAATCTATTGAACACTTTGACAAGGCAGTGAAACATGATTGAATATTATTTACACCATCGATATACAGATTACTTAACTCTTCTATATAAAAGTATAGTACTGAATGCATGTGCTGGCTATTTACTCTGCATATATGTGATTAGGTTTGTGGACACTTTTGAGATAACTAAATGATGAAATGTTGTATCCTTAGGAGTAATGTCTAGTTTTCATGTGACTTGAACTGTAATAGATCATTTATTTTTGAGCATCTTATCACTCACTCAGCTTCAAAGTTTTTTCTTTTAATGTTATTTGGTATTTAGTCCAAAACATGTAGTCTGATGACAGTAGCTATGGTTACAGAAAACCACAAGTACAGATGTCAGATGAGGATCGAGTAGAGAAGACCCGAAGGTTTGATTTCGTGCAAGGGCTGCTGATGTCCACCATTCTTGATGATGAGTTATGACTGGAATTGTAGCTGGTATACTATAATAGGAGCAGGAGCTGATTGCGAGGAAAGGAGTTCATTCGAGTGTTACAGAGTGGCAGTAGCTAGATCGGATAAATATGTAATGAATATATTTATAGTTATGTCCATAGAATGCAGAGATGAAAAACCTTTTCTGAGTAAATATGTAATGAATGTATCTATTGTTAGGTCCATCTAATATGCACCTATTCAAATAT
>Ga0209282_1001945_pt1 | contig 11661 bp, 6 predicted proteins | sample Mtrugardesep15_FD_187529 | JGI IMG/M metagenome (GOLD analysis project Ga0209282, IMG submission 187529) | Root nodule microbial communities of legume samples collected from California, USA - M. trunc garden sep15 (SPAdes) (version 2) | ecosystem: Host-associated > Plants > Roots > Nodule...
AAAAAAAAAAAAAAACTCAAGGAACCAAAAAAATCATCATATCTCCCAAATGCTTTATTCCAATAACCGAAAACAATGGGTCCTTAAATATGCCTCCCTATACCTCCTCAACATCTCACTAAAATCTGAAACATCTAAAACCAAAACCTAACTTATAAGCAAGACCGTAACTTCTTTTTGTTGTTCCCTCTAATCGTATTGTGATACGTGTGGTCCCCACTAACAAATGTTATTCAAACAATTGAACCTCATTTTGTTGTTCTCGTTGGTGAAATTGTCTAAAGTAGTGTGTTTTCTAATATCAATGTTTGGTTTTACATTTGCGACCGCAAACAATGCAGATGTAGAGTTTATATGAACTTATTGTACAATACTACCACTAATTGGAAGTGCTCAAACTGAAGATGTGATAGAACTTCAAGCTTTAAGGTTAACACTAAATTTGAGTTGGGTATGATATTTAAAGATAAGCTACGAGTAATAGCCGCAATTAAAGATTATGCAATGAAGTGTAAAAAAAAATATATTCATTCAGACGTAGAAGCAAAAGAGTGATTATGTGTACTTTCATTATCATCTTTGGTTAACCCTTGAAAATGAAAGTATAGAGAAACAGAAGAGTGTTTTTTGCACAATATATATGGATAGAATTTGCCAACATTGAAAATCAAGATAATTATGAATCATGTGATCAAATATAAAACCTCGTGTGAATGTTAAGTTGGTAACCACTTAAGAAAATTAGACTATATTACACCAACAAGGTTTTCATACATGGTTTTAATTTCATTAATTATATACTAGACCAACTTTAGCTAGGTTTTAATAGATGATTTTACTTTCACCAATTATAAACAGTTTTCTATATTGCCAAATATCGTCATAGGTATTAATATTATCTCTACGGAAATGATTTACAATCTCTTAAGGAAGTCTCCTTGTCAACATATTTGGTAAATAAAAGAAGTGCTGAATCAATGCCACTTGCATTGGAATTTGAGATCAAGGAACGTTCTATTTGGTTCAATTTGAACATGCCAAATTGCATTTAGGTCTCGTAAAAGGCTTTACAAGTTCATATTCACAATCCTGTGGTGAAGCTTTGGCAGAGATGTTCATTACAATCAACTCATGTATTTTTTTAATGAACTTGTGCAGAATATTGTACAAATCTCTTCGGTGTAATTTAGCCTACTTCTTAACAAGACATAATTTGAAAAAAAATCAAAACCAAAATTAACTTCCTTTGTATTTTTTTCCTTAACACTTCTATGATAATGTTTTTTCTTGCCCTTTGATTTTGAACATGATCAATAGTACCCGCCAAAAGTAAGGAATTTATAAAAAAGAAGGATCTGGGTTTAAGCATGTTTCGATAATGTTAGCTTAGAACAGCAGGCTAATAAAAAACAAGAGTATTCCCTTTAATTTGTGCTTCACAAGAAACGGGTTCCCTCAAGTTGGGATCACATTCACCTTATGCATATAACTAGCCAAGTATCATGCAATGTTACAACTGAGGAGGTAGACCAATGAAATGTTTCTTTGCTTGAGAAAGGATACAACCAAATGTAAGAGCATGCGATATCTCGATGTAAGAACTATGTATTTCAAATGACTGGTAGAAGACAGTTATCCAGCTAAAAAGCACCTGATGCAGCTTAAAATTGTGCACAGATAAGATGATGATTGATCATACAAATTACTAAGAACATAATGATTTCAGAATTTAGCTTTAACCATCAACACACTAAAGAAACGGAATTGAAATGTTCAATTCCGATTTTGTTAGAAAAATCACAGTTAAAATCTGGAAGGTCATTTCAGATTCTATGCATTTCAGCACCACAATCCACAGATCAGTCAATAAATACATTCCCGAGAAAATACACTCACAGCAAAATAATCACAAGTTCAAGCAACCACCAGCACATGACAAAGTTGAATTCAACAAAAACTTCCCCTAAACTAGACACACCACTTGTACACCAGAAAGCAGAATAAAACTCCTAAACCTGAACTCTAAAAACAGTAACGAATCACAAAATCCCAGAAAGAAAATTTCATCAGTCCAACAACTACCACCTAATGCTGATACATAACTACTTACAATCTCGTCGTTTAGATGGTAGATACCTTCGGAACATCAACAGGAAACTGGTCAATCTCATCTATCCAAGGGCTTTTCTCCTTCACAGGGTTGATTGTCCTGAGAGCCTTCCACACTGCACTGTTACATTTGAATCCAGAACCAAATGCTATTTGCCATGTTCTATCTCCCTTCTTAATTCTCCCTTTGGCTTCTGTGTAAGCCAATTCATACCAAAGTGAACTGCTAGATGTGTTTCCAAAACGATAAAGTGTCATCCTCGATGGCTCCATATGCCATGGAGATAGCTGCAAGTTTTTCTCCAGTTCATCCAAAACAGCTCTACCTCCGGCATGAATGCAAAAATGTTCAAAAGCTAGCTTGAAATCAGGAATATAAGGTTTTATCTTCATCTTGAAAAGTTTCTTCCCAACCAATGTGGTGAAGAATAGTAGTTGTTCTGATGTTGGAAGTACGAGAGGCCCTAGTGTAGTGATATTAGTTTTTAAAGCATCACCGGCAACTGCCATAAGATCTTTTGACAAGGTAACACCAATCTTGCCATTGGCATCTTCTTCTTGAGTTACACAGCTAAAACACTTGTCATCAGAAGCCTTGTTAGTGCGAACCGTGGTGATCAATTGGTATTTTGATCTTCTTCTGTCTGAGCTTTTATTGGAAAGCAGAACCACAGCTCCTCCCATTCGAAACAAACAATTAGAAACAAGTTTCGACCGATCGTTTCCAAAATACCAATTCAATGTGATATTCTCCATGCTAATGACCAATGCATACGAATTAGGATTGGCCTGGAGAATATCTTTAGCAAGATCAATCGAGATCAGCCCTGCACTGCAACCCATCCCACCTAGGTTGTAGCTCTTTATATACCCTCGAAGCTTGTAATGATTGACAATCATTGAAGATAGCGACGGAATTGGGTTGAACAGGCTACAATTTACAATCAGAATTCCTATATCTTTAGGCTTTACTGAGGTCTTACTAAATAGCTCATCAATGGCACCAAACATCACAGTCTCGGCTTCTTTTCTAGCTTCTTTCATTGAAGGATTAGGAGGAAAGTTAAGAACAGCCTCCGGAAGATAAGTAGATTCCCCAAGTCCCGATCTCTCAACAATCTTCCGCTGAAATTCGAGATTTTCTTCCGTAAAAGTCCTGATCATTCTAGACTGATCCATAAATTTCCTTTTCGTGCACTTGCGCGATTCTTCAGGCTTGTAACATGAGAAATCAACAAGGTACACCGGTTTGGGACGAGTCAAAAAGTAAAGCGTGGACAGAAAAACAAGGAGAGTTGAACAAAAAATGACAGATACCAAATTGTATTGTAGATGCTCCCAAATATCATTAAAGTCTTGGATGGAAAAAGTGGATATCTGAGCAGCAATCACCACCACAAGTGGGGAAAGAAAAAGGTACATTCCATGAGTGATTAGATAGTGATAACCAAGTTTAACATACTTCAATTTAACAGATTTCTTGAAATCAGGTAAGTTCCTGGATGAATTTGGCATCAAGGGTGTATCTAATCTACCATTTGTCATTTTTGCCCTGTTCAAAAGTTAAATCCATCTACTTTGATTAGATATTTTCCTTTAATGGAAAAATCATAAGCGACAACAAAAAATATATCTTTAATGCATAATTCATTCTTGTTAGAATTATAGCAAATTCCCTCAAAAAGATCCATTTTCAGTAACAATTTATACTAATGTACATTAAAATTAATAATCAACAAAACTGGTTAACTTACATGCATGAATAGTACTCAACATGAAAATCAAGTGGAATTGAAAATAGACTGAAAAGAACACAAAACACAGAGAATGAACTAAAAATAAAGCTTTTTAGTTTCATTATTTAACAAATCTTTGTGTATAAATCAACAATGCATACATTCAGGAAATAGATACAAGTGAAACAAAGAAGAAGAAGAAGAAGAAGAAGAAGAAGAAGAAGAAGAAGACAGTAGAAAGTAGAAGCATGAAGTGAGTAATGAAAAATTGGAAAACATGGGAAGAGGTTAATGTTGATGTGAAACAAAACCCAGTTCACAAAATTGTACCTTGAAGACCAAACCCACCAGAGATCCCAGTGCCAGTAATGTCTTCTTCCAAGAGAGAGAACAAGGAGTAATAATTGTTTATTAGTATTATGCAGAAAGAAAAATATGAAGGACAGATAATATTAAAAGGAAAATGCCATAAAAAGTCAAATTAATAGAGGGAATTAACTAGCATGGTTAAATTTAGACATGTAGGAGGTTAAATTTTTTACCATGGTCGAGTAATTAATCTTCACACATGTAAAAGATGTGTGGTTTCAAAATATAATAAACAAAACAATATAGAAAATTCTAAATTAAACACTTTTATCCGATTTAAATCCAAGATCTTATAGTTATATGTTGTGTGAATATCATGTAGTGTTGGTCTTTAAAAAAAATAATCATGTGGTGTTGGTCAACTTTGCGTAAAAAACAACTTTTTAAAGTTATTTATTATATTAATTTTTTTATATAAAAAAGATTCACATCAGTTTTACAGTTTAAAAAGATATTGTTTATCTTTTGTGAAGTTTAATAGAAATAGTACAAATAAAATTAGATTATGAATTTATGATGTCAACAATTATAAAGCATTGCTAAAAAAAAAACAATTATAAAGCAATTTTAGAAAAGATTTAAAAGATATTGAAATCACATCTTTGCAAAAATAAGGTGTTTTTGAAAGTGTATAGAGTAGAAGGTGAGAATGAATTATATGTAATCCAAATGTTGAAAAAATACATTTTAAATTATATAATCTGAACTGACATTTTTTTATTTATTGGGCAACCAGTCCAGAGGAGAGGTTCGAAATAGAGAAATACACATTTCAGATTTCTTAGTGCCAAAAAATTATCCTATTGTTATAGACTAATAGATAATTGCACGGCTCATTATTTGACTACATAGATTTTTATGATCGCATTTCCTTCTTGTGAGTTTTACGGTTTGCAAAAGTGTCCGGAATTTTCTTTTAATGTTTTCCCGTTTTAAAAATAGTTTCTGAACACTCACGAGATGTTTTCTGGTTTGCAACAAAACGACAACATTCTCTTTTGGTTTAACTCAACGTAGTAGAAGATGGTTGTGAAAGTGAAGAACAGTCTTGAAGCATGCACGACATGCACTCTTTGTCGTAAGCTACTCAAAGATGCTATGCGTTTTTTAATTTTTTTTTGTTAACCTTTTCTTAATTCTTATTCAATTACGAAGTTTTTCATTCTTTAGTAACCACACTGCTCATAATTCTCAATTGCTTTAGTGGAGTAACCATCAAATATAAGCGGTGGAGAGAGAAAGAGAAAATTCTGCTTCAATTGTGTTTTTTCTCCAAAAAAATAATACAACTGTGTGTTTTCTTTTCCGTGAACATTTTTCTTTTTTATCATTTCGTATTTCATAAAAGAATAAGATTATTTTTAATGATTTTAGAAATTGCAAGTGATGTACAAAAAAACATGTTACTCTACCTTAAAAATTTCGTAGTACATTTTTCGAAGGGAAAAAACATCTAAACCGTAAGTATATATTGGTGGGTCATACTTACATGTGCGGTTTTCATAAAAAAAAAAAAATATATATATATATATATATATATATATATATATATATATTGATTTTTTTTAATCTTTTATGAAATAAATTAGCAACATTTTTGATACAAAATTCTCATATTTAATACCTTAATATGCACTTAAGTGACATATTAACAACCAAACAACGTTTAGATGAGATGAAACGAGTCTCTTCTAGTCTTAGGCATGCAAGTCTCCGTAGTTGCGCGCGAAAGATACCTGGTTTACACCCAAAAAAAATTGACATATTAACATTTCTTTATATTTGTTGATAAGTATCAACAATTTCATGGTTTATAAGGATCATGTTAATATTTTACATTTGATCGTAAAACATATACTATATTCACTTTTATGAGTAACAAAAAATTAAAAATTCCTTTCAATTTTTTTTAAATTTTTAAATTTATTTTGATGGCACTTTTAGTAAATAAATTTACTTATTATAATTTTAAATAATAGATAAAAGATTTTATTTTAAAAAAATATTAATTTAAAGAACAAATACATCTATAGATGTTGAACAATAAAATGTGGCGTAGAAATTGTCACAAAAAATAATTGAAAAATAAGTTTTTTTTTTATGTCATGGTTCTCGAAGAAATAATATGTAGTTCGATCGATTTATAAATTAACGATTTTGTCTAAGGAAATTAACTAACCTCTTGACCTTAATCAGTTTATTATTATTGAGAAAGATGGTTAGAAGTTTTTTTTATTATAGAGAGATGGTTAGAAGTTGGAACACATAAATCCTTGGTGTATTTTATTTTTTCCTTTCAATAGACAATCAGTTCACGTAGTTAATTACTAATTAATTATTTTTCTAATATCACGTAATGTCGTAATCAATTACTACATTGATTTCATCTTTTTTTTCCTCTGCATCTTCTTATCTTTGAGTAATTAATAAGAATGATTCTGACCAGTAATGAATTGAGGAAATAATTGTCCTCTTTCCTCTTTCATTTTCCCGTACTCCCTCTGCTCCCAATTCACATTTACACTGACATCACAATCTCCTCCTCATATCTCTCTTCACATCTCCTCCAATCAATCACTCACTGTCGGTGATCTACTTTATATTTTCATTTTCAAACTAAATCAAACCCCATTCTAATTCTAATATTCCACATATTACACCCACACTCTTTTACACCATCACCCACAACCAGAAAATGTCATCAACAACAACATTGAAACAACAACACTACGCCACAAGTGGCTTAGTAATCGGTTACGCACTCTGTTCAAGCTTATTAGCAATCATAAACAAATACGCTATAACTCAATTCAACTACCCAGGTCTATTAACAGCGTTACAATATCTCACTTCTTCACTCGGTGTTTACCTTTTAGGTAAATTAGGGTTTCTTCATCACGATCCTTTCACTTTTCCAATCGCTAAGAAATTCTTCCCTGCAGCACTCGTTTTCTTCTTAGCAATCTTCACCAACACCAATCTCCTTCGTCACGCTAACGTTGATACGTTCATTGTTTTCAGATCTCTTACCCCTCTTCTTGTTGCTCTCGCTGATACTGCGTTTCGCGGTCAACCTTCTCCCTCTAATTTTACCTTTTTGTCCTTGGTTGTTATTCTTGCTGGTGCTGTTGGTTATGTTGCTACTGATTCCGGTTTTACCCTCACGGCTTATTCTTGGGCTTTTGCTTATTTGGTTACCATTACTACTGAGATGGTTTATATTAAGCATATGGTTATGAATCTTGGTTTGAATACTTGGGGTTTTGTACTTTATAATAATGTACTGTCATTGATGATTGCTCCTGTTTTTTGGTTTTTGACTGGTGAGAATTTTGAGGTTTTTACTGCTTTGAGATCGAGTACCGGGAGTTTGTTCGATGTGAATGCGTTTTTGGCGGTTTCGTTGTCTTGTGTGTTTGGTTTGTTGATTAGTTTCTTTGGATTTGCTGCTAGAAAAGCTGTTTCTGCTACGGCGTTTACGGTTACTGGGGTTGTGAATAAGTTTCTGACTGTGGCGATTAATGTGACGATTTGGGATAAGCATGCTAGTCCTGCTGGTTTGGTTTGTTTGCTTTTTACGATTATTGGGGGTGTTCTTTATCAGCAATCGGTGACAGGGAGTGGTACGCAACAGGCGGTTGTGGTGGCTAAACAGTCTGATGTTGAAAGTAGTCTTGTTGGTGATGGTGATTCTGAAGATGAGAGTGAAGGAAAAGGTAAACATGCTTCTCTATGATGAGTATTTTGTATTATTTTTTATTTCTAGTTAGTATTTGACTTTGTTGAAAGTGTAATGCACTATGAATGTTGTCTTATCTCAACAACAGTAGGAAATTTTATTTAATATGAGGGATTATTTTCATAGTCATATGAAATCTAGTGTCTTGAATTTGCAGGTATTAGAAACAAGCGGTGTGTGTTGTGTTTCACTAGAAATCTAGTGTCTTGAATCTTGAATTTGCAGGTATTAGAAACTATTGATGTGTGTTGTGTTTGAGTAGGGAGTATACTCTCTGTTTGTATATAGGCAAGGGTTAGTGTGAAACTTGTTCTAGCTCAAGCAAGTCACGAGGGAAGTGTATGAGTATGACCCAATTCCAAGATGTGTGATGCTATATAATTATATTGTTCAGTCATATTGGAAATCCAATTGACACAACTACTCGGCAGACACATTTGAAATAGCATCTAGGAATGAAAACATATTGGTTTTGGAGGGTAACATCAACAGTAACATAAAATTCTGAAAGAAAGAAGAGATAGTAAAAATCAATTAGTGTTTTGAAAAGTTGGAAAAATTGCATTTTTAAGCTATTTACACTCATTATATAATTATCGCCGTATTTTAGCCACTGTTCGTATCTTGAAGCTTCTAGTTACTATTAGCTTGCTTGACATTGCTCCTTTTGCTAATTTTTTTTCCTTATCTTCGTTATAGTTTGATGCACAACATGCTTTGTTTACAACAACCCAGAATGTGAGTCTCCTTTGTTTGCGTAATGTAGCTACTTTTAGCAATTTCCTTTCTGTTTATTATAAGTTTTGGCATTCCATCGAGTACTTTTGTTTGAAGAATGACCATGTTTTCATTACATGATCAGCTTGATTTAGACAAATAAATTGGTTCAATTAGAAATATGTTAATCAAATTGTTGATTACTTGGTAGAATTAAATCAATTTCATATTCAGTTTAGTTTTCATTCTACTGAATATTTCTGTTGTTGCAATTTGTTGTCAAGAAAGTTCTCTTGATTTAGTCTTGGTGTTCAGTAGAAGTTTAGAGCATAATAATGCCTTAATTTACCAAACAAGTTGTGTTTATCCGTTGCAAGCTGGTCGTGCATATGCTGTTGTTATCTTGTAGATTTGAATGCTAATTAGAAATTGGCCTGCATGTGTAGGGTGATACCTTTTTGATGGGTCACTTGACTATTTAGTACATCAAAAGGAAAATTGTTATCAATTGTTCTTTTCCATGAGTTTTGCTATTGTTATCACATTTTGTTAGCCAACGTTCTTCGTAGAGTAATAGTCGTGCACTCGTGCCTAACGATTAGTAGGGAACTGGTGAAATGAACTATAGTAGTAAAAAGATGGTACCTCTTTACTGGGATTTCATACCATTTTAGGATCTCTCGCCATATAATAACCAAATAATCACATGATATTGAATGCTTCAAGGTTCATCTATTGGTCTATATGAAGTACTTCCAAAACAATTAAGTTGCTGGATTCTTCACGTTATTTATTTATTTATTATTATTATTATTATTATTTATTAATTTTATAAAATGATGACCGTTGATTCAACTATTTTATGTGTTGGTCAAGGCACCAGGCTCCATGGCTAAAATATATTAGTCCAACTTATTATGTTTTAGTGACAATCAGACCAATTATGTGATGATTTTCAGTTACAGTTTACATTGATTTTCATGCTAAAATATATTAGTCCAACTAATTATGTTCTAGTTACACTCAGACCGATTATGGATGACATTTTTTAGTTTCCTGTTTCATGAAATCTTGAACTGTCACTGTTTGGATATGACTCTTTAAAGAAGCATATTTGATGTTGAGCTTTTTTGATAGTGTTTTATCAACGGAGGAATTGCATGATTTTCAATGTGAAGAGAATGAAAATAAGAATCCTGCCCTTTACCCAAACAGATTCTCAAGTGAAATGACCAAAATGCCCTTACGTGACTTAAATCACGCTAATGTAAACTTAAACTGAGTTAAGTCACGCAGCGTGACTTAAGTCATACTAGTGTTAATTTAAAAATAATAAGCGTGAGTTAAGTCACGCTAGTGTAAAGTTAAGTTGAGTTAAGTCACGCTAGAGTTAATTTAAAAATAATAAGAGCGTGACTTAACTCACGCTGCCTTTTGTACTAGCGTGAGTTAACTCACGCTGGCACCAGAACAGGCAGTAGCTGCTGCCTCTGCCTTGTTCCCTGTTTTGCAAAACTCATTCATTCATTCAACCAAAACTCGTAATTTACAGAACATGCATCCATTCAATCATAATTTAGAAACACAATTTTAACGAAATTAACGCAAATGTCATAAAAGACGAGCACCCGCGCAAATGTAAATGGATTACATACAAATCCAACAAAATGTCAATAAAATACTACGAATATACAAACAAGTTCTAAAAATAAGACACTACTCCTGTGGTCTCCTAGACCTCCTCCTCGGAACTGGCTGCTGGTCAAACACGATATAATTGAAACGGAGGCCCTCCAAAATGCTGAGGAAGAGTGGATTTGAAACCAACCTCTGGAATCTGCAGCGCATGTTCCACTAGTCAAACACGATATAATCGAATGACTTAACTCACGTTGCGTTACTTAAGTCATGCTACTCTTATAACTAGCGTAACTTGCGTAAGGGTAAAAATGTCATTTCACTTTGGAATGAGCAAAATCATTTGAGTAAAGAGCAGGATTATGGAAATAAATCATGAAAGATATGAAAAAGTGAATTTTAAATGAATCACAACAAGCTTAGGATTAAGGACTTTTCAAATTATTCAACGTTTTTGATATAGTCACCAATTTGGGAGGCAATCTAACCCATAAAAGACAGATTTGTTATTGCTGAGTGTCAATAAAATTTATCAAAGCGACTTTAAATTAATATATATAAAATAAAAGTACTAAAAACATAGACATGTTTTCCTTCAAAAAAAAATATAGACATGATTTTTAGAGGAAAAATATAGACACGTTATTCAACTTTCAACACACCATGGAGTGTTCCTAAAAAAAAAAACACACTATGGAGTGTTATTTTTATCCGGACCGGCGAGCACATACTTCTAAATTTAAAGACCGATACAAGGTTAAAATAATCACTTTTATGCAACCCATGTAACTGTTTCAAGATATCATGTCCAAGTACCTTATGAATGCCAAGCTCATCATATTGCCAATGTCAAACCTGGTAGAATATTGTCCTTCACTTACCCATCTCTGTAAACATCGTTATTTAGCTCCAACTTCTTTTGCAAGAAATTTTCTTAAATGACCAGAACAAATCATTCGTGCTTGCGAAATATTATCCTAATAGGGCTCTATGCAGTAGCACAAATTTTATGATCCAAATAAGCATACCGATGTTAATGATTGAAGGTAATAAATGCAAAATGCTAATGCTTATAAGCATAGTAGTTAATAGCGGCCAATAGCGGCGCTATAGGGGTCGCGCGGTACCGGAGCGCTATGCAATAAGTCATAGCGTTGCGGTATGAGATAGCGGCACAACGCTACGTAGCGGTGTTGCAGTTTTGAACCGCTATTTCATTTTGAGTGAAAATACAAGATTGTCCTTGGTTTAAAAAAAACAAGGGTTTTTTTGACATTTTCATCAAACCCTAAATCTTCAGCTTTTCTCTTCCTTCTTTCATTCTTACCCTAAACGGCGCCTTTCATCTTCTCA
>Ga0209282_1001946_pt1 | contig 11658 bp, 9 predicted proteins | sample Mtrugardesep15_FD_187529 | JGI IMG/M metagenome (GOLD analysis project Ga0209282, IMG submission 187529) | Root nodule microbial communities of legume samples collected from California, USA - M. trunc garden sep15 (SPAdes) (version 2) | ecosystem: Host-associated > Plants > Roots > Nodule...
TACATGACTTTTTTTAAAAAAAGCTAAATTAGCCCACCTAAATTAACCCGGAGAGAATCGAACGTGAGACCTTGAGGAGGAGCAACATTAATATATGATTATATTGAATAACTTTTTATTTTATATGCAAAACATCCTTCAATGTTTGCACCGTAACTGTTGCAAATTTTATGTGCTTATATATGCATAAATAAATTTTTATGTACATATATGAGAAAATCAATATGATAAGATTTTAAAAAATCTTGTCAAAAAAAAAAAGATTTTAAAAAATCATAACTATTTTCAAAATAGTAACATCAATGTAATTTTTTATTAAAATCTTTTTATTTTATATGCAAAACACTGTTCAATGTTTATATTGCATCTGTTGCAGATTTTATATGTTTGATTTGCATAAACAAATTTTATGTAAATATATGAGAAGTTTGATATGATAAAATTGTGGAAACTTATTTTATTTTTTTGAAAGATGGAAACTTATTAATATTGTCAAAATATAAACATTGATACAATGTTTCTATTGAATTACTTTTTATTTTATATATGCAGAACATCATTCAATGTTTACACCGCACATATTGCATATTTTATGTGCTTATATATGCATAAATACATTTTTATGTACATATATGAGAAAATAGATATGATAAAATTTTGAAAACTCGACTATTTTCAAAATATCAACATCCATGTGGTATTTCTATTAAATAACTTTTTATTTTATATTTAAAACACCGTTAAATATTTGCACGTACTCGTTGATGATTTTATATGCTTATATATGCAGTTTTTTTATGTAAAGATATGTGATAGTCGATATGATAAAATTTGAAAAACTCGTGACTATTTTCAAAATATTAATATCACTGTATATTTTTTTTATCAAATCAACATTAGTGTATTGTTTCTCCAAAGCACCGTTATATATTTACACTTCACTTATTGTAGAATTTATGTGCTTATATCTTCAAAATCAAATAATTAGATAGTCGTCTATAGTTATCATGATAATATATTGGCTTTTAAAAAAGGACAATATATGAAACTTTATTGAGTTTCAATTTTAAAAAAGGATCATATATTGTTAGTATATATACATATTTTTTGAGAAAATATTGTTAGTAGATTAATATTGAAATGTTAATTAGTTAAGCAAAATAAAATGAAGAAAGAAAACGGTGCGTTTAGGTGTGTAGACTAGATACATAGAGAGAGTGGAGTTTACGTAAGGAAGAAGAGCAGAGAAGAGAAGATTGAAGTTTTTGAAAATGGGAAGCAGAGGTCCACCGCAAAAGCATCCAAATTCCGAAGTATCTACAAAGAGTTACAACTTCACTACTACCTGGGAACAGGTAATTCTAGCAGATCTCGTTTTTCCATCGTCATTCAAATCAGATCTGATCTGATTAACTCGTCTTTGTTTTGTTTGGCGGCAGAATGCTCCTTTAACCGATCAACAACAAAATGCCATTATTTCACTTTCTCATTCCGTTTCTGAACGTCCATTCCCTCTCAATTTCCTGGTATTCATTCACTTTTTCTACTATTCTTCTCCTTTTCATTCCAATTTTTCTTATTCATTTACGATTATGCATTTCTAGGCACAAGAGAATGCATCAGTTCAAGATAATGCATTGTCTGTTACCATCGAGGATACTTCTTTTGATGATTCCGGCGCTATTAAAACTGTTATGGTTAATACTAATCAAGTAAGTATTTTACATAATCTGATTTCTAGATTTATAATGCTTATTGCGTCTTTTAATGTAATTATTGATTACTTTTTAATTTAATGCAGTTCTACAAGTGGTTTTTAGATCTTGAATCTGCTATGAAATCCGAGGTTAGTCATGTCTTATTTACACAATTGCTTCCTGCATTTCAATCTGTTTCAATTGCTTTATATGAGTTTATCTACTGGCATAACCACTTATGAGATTGTTTGGGAGAGCTTATGAAAACACCTTATGACATGTTCATAAGTTGTTTTTAGCTTATTCTCATAATCTCTCCTAGATAATTTATGAAATCAGCTTATAGCCTATAAGGAAAAAAAAATTAATTTAGTTTTATCTTTGTTATAGAAATAAGCGCTTATACTATAATCTGTAAATTAAGTTGTTTGTCCAAATAGTGACAATTGTTTGTTTTGATTGTGGGATTCTTGAACTTGTTCTCTGATTGTAGACTGAAGAGAAATATCAACATTATGTGAGTACTCTAACGGAGCGGATACAGACATGTGATGATATTCTTCAACAGGTAAAAAAAATTCTATCCAGTTTTACTGTGCTAGTTGTGGCTGTCTGGTTTGATGACTATTTGATTTATTTCTCATTCTGGTTTGCATCTGGACTTATTGCTCTCATGCAGGTTGATGATACCCTTGACTTGTTCAATGAACTACAGTTGCAGCATCAGGCAGTTGCCACAAAGACTAAGACGCTTCATGATGCATGTGATCGACTGGTATGGATTTGTTACTTAATCTCATTTGTCTTTTTCTTGTTTATTTTTTGTTTTTACTGGAATGATTGGGGAAGTCACTGTGACCTGTGGATAATGGTTGCCCTTTCAATCCAATCACGTATTCACTTAATAATAATTGGTCCACTAAATAGGTTTCTGCATATGTATATAATTACTAGTAAATTTAATAAAAAACAGGTTATGGTACTAGAGATTTTGGGTTGCTTTACTGCATTTCCCTTTATGCATAGTTGCAAAGACAAGTATTATTGTGTTACATGCAACATGTTTTGTTGGATCTGTTATTTGGATTTGAAGTTTAAAATGTATGATTTTATTGTTTTATCATGACTTGGATTTCTTCTTCAGCTGAAACTATGGATTTGCTCATCTGTTTGTTCCTATTACAGGTACAGGAGAAGCAAAGACTGATTGATTTTGCGGAAGCACTTCGTAGTAAACTCAATTACTTTGATGAACTGGAGAATGTAAGGTTTGACTGCTAGCTTGACTAGATGTTTTTCTTGGATTTAAATTCCTTGTTTTTTTAGTTACCTAATTGCATATAACTTTTAAAGAATGTGAACTTGCTAATTTAACATAAGAAGTCAATGTCAACATGTTAATAGGACCTACTAAATCTGTATTCTCCAATACCTTATAATATCTGACATCGAAAGGTGTCATTCTGGTAGACATCAGGATAATGCGATAATTAGTGCTAAAATTAGTCATTTCCTTTGCAACCTGTAATCTTAGAGTCATCATCTTCCAAAGTTACCCAACATTGTGAAATAAGTTTCTATTAGTTTTTTATTTTGCATGCTTCTCCTAGTGGAGATGGATTTTTTATATTTTCTTTTTACCTTATCTTAAATAAAGTTATGTATTCTTCATACAAAGGGTCTCGAGGTTTTTGTTTTATTCAGAATTTGTGAATGCAAAAGTGAAAACTCCGCATAGTTATGAATTTACAGATGATGTATGTGGTTTCTTTAAATTCTGCTATGCAGGTTGCTACCAATTTTTATTCTCCAAATATGAACGTTGGAAACGAAAACTTCCTCCCACTTCTCAAAAGGCTTGATGAATGCATCTCGTGAGTACTAAACCACGTCATTTATGTACTTTGTAATAACTGAACAATATTTATGATCATTGACATTTTGATTGTTATTTTAGATATGTTGAAAGCAATCCACAATATGCAGAATCCAGCGTTTACTTGCTTAAATTTCGTCAACTCCAGGTAAATAAGTTTAATTACTGAGAATTGTTGAGTAATTACAGCAAACAGCTATCTATGGCCGTAAGTCTTATGATAGCTCATGTTTGACAAATATTTTACACATACTAATCCGGTATAGTTATATTTTTATAGTCTCGGGCACTGGGCATGATGCGTTCTCATGTGCTTGCCGTTCTTAAAGGTGCCTCTTCTCAGGTGAAATTAATTTAACAGGTTAAGTGGTTAAAGTGTGTGGTTTTATGTATTCTTCAAGGATACATAGTTTTGAAATTCTATGATAAAGTAATCTGGAAGACACCTCTTTATCAGGTCCAGGAAGCAATTCGAGGAAGTGGGGGTGACAGAGCATCCATCTCTGAGGGAGTAGAGGCTTCTGTAATATATGTTCGGTTTAAGGCAGCAGCAAGTGAGGTAAGCGTCTCCTTGTTATTTGAAATAAATTTTCAGATGAGAAGGTTTATCACTGACAACAACAAAACATTAAGGTCAATTTTAACGAATAGGCTTTTAAGCACAATATCTCTATCTGACTTCTGTACACCTATTAACTGTAACTTTTTCAGCTTAAACCGCTGCTTGAAGAAATTGAAAGCAGGTCTTCAAGGAAAGAATATGGTCAAATCCTTGTAGAATGCCACCGATTATACTGCGAGCAACGCCTCTCTTTGGTGAGATGATACAAGCTTTATCATTATATTGTTTGTATTACATATTCAATATTACTGAGTCAACTAACTGCATGATTCTTTGTTGTATTCCTTGAAGATAAGAAGCATAGTTCAGCGACGAATATCTGAATTTTCCAAGAAAGAGTCCTTGCCATCATTGACCAGATCAGGATGTGCATATCTTATACAGGTACAGTTATTTTTAACATTGTGAGGCTAAATAATGGCTTTTGGTCGCTGCTGCGTATTTTATAGATAGAATTAAGGCCGTTTGCACTAAGATAGTTATGGTTGGCTTAAAACTTTGGTTGACAGCTTTCAATTATATAACTTTTTTCTTTTTGGATAGTTAACTTTTTCCTTTTTGTGTATATAATAATATAAACTAGGACCCTGAATCAAAAAATATTTTGAAGTTTGTCACTATATAATTCAAACAGGGGCCTTTTTGACTTATTCACTGTAATTTGAAGTGCAGGTCTGTCAACTTGAACACCAGCTGTTTGATCATTTTTTCCCAGCTTCTTCAAAGGATGTTTTGAGTTTATCTCCATTAATGGATCCTCTGTAAGTTTGTCTTCCTGTTACATAAGCACACTCGGTTTATTTTATTTGAACAGAAAAATATTGTTTAGGAAATGGAAAAGAAGTACACAGGGGAGTAGTCAATCCTACTAGAGTAAATTCATAGGAAAATAGGACTAAAAAAATAGACAACAAAGAAACGTTTATATTCAAGGATTCCAGTAATTTATTTCCTCCCACTTAGTACCTTGGAAGTTAGAGCTCACTATTTTATAGCTATGGATATGGAAAGGAACTTTCACATAGTGGACAGGTAGCTTTGTTTATGTATGGAGAGAGTTAAGCTTGTAATAGTCTTTTGCATGTTCCAAGTACACAGAATCTTTTGGTCTTTGTGAGTGTGGTTGGAAATACTACGGGTATGAAAATGTGTCCAATTACTGTGTTTGTTTGACAAGGGAAGTAAATGAGCATTAGAATAGTGTTTTATACTTCCCACTTATAAGTCACTTCATCATTTGTTCTTATCATCTAGTTGGAATGCCATTCTTTAAATGTTCAGTGCCTGCTGCCCTACTGATTTGATCCATTTTACCTGCAGGTCAACATATTTATATGATACACTGCGCCCCAAACTAGTTCATGAAACAAATATTGATTTTCTTTGTGAACTCGTTGATATACTAAAAATGGAGGTCCTGGGGGAACAACATAGTAGACGGAGTGAGTCATTGGCTGGTCTTCGTCCTACGTTTGAGAGAATTTTAGAAGATGTACACGAGCGGTTGACTTTTCGTGCTCGGACTCATATACGGGATGAGGTGGGTTCCTTATCTTTTCTATTGCTGGTTGAAAGTTGAAACTTTTTGACTCACCATATCTTGCTCTAGAAATGGTTTTTTACAATAAAACTTTAAATTTCTTTTCTTATACATTGGTTTCTTGATACCTTTTTACCGGATCTTTTTTCAGATAGCGAACTACATGCCGACTAATGAAGACTTGGACTACCCTGAAAAGCTGAAAAGATTAGCTGAAAGTACATCTGAGATCAATCCTGTAAATCACTAATTTGTCTTTCCCTGCAATTTCTTGTCTTTTATTACCACATTAGATTTTTTTTTTTTTTTTGGTAGATAGACGAAATGGTAAAGCCATTATAAATAAACTCACACACATAAGTGGAAGTGCCGGGGTTCGAACCCCAGTCATGGCGTCCGGCCTAACAATTTCGGCATTTTGTCAGCTGAGCTAGGATTTCTGGACATTACTACATTATATTTAGTTGCTTGTTATGTGAACTTTGTCCATCACAACTGTGGGTTGATTCTTCTATTTCGTCTTTAATTTTTTTATGTTTCCAATATTACCACGTAGCTTATGGGATGTAGAAATACAACTCCCAAACAATATTTAAATTTTGTCAATACCCTCCGGTTTTGCCCCAAATTTACCTTTGGGAGGGTTTGTTAGGTATTGATTCAGATGTGCACTCATTAATGAATATCTCATGTGCTTGTTGCATACATGCATGCACAAAGCTGTATGTGTGATGTTTTCTGGTCTCTTTTTGTAACGCTGGAAATTACAATCTGATATATCTTTTTTATGATAATTGTTTGATGTTTTCATTTAGTCACTTGTACACGGCATTCTAAACATTCTATATATTTGTTTTCTATCTTTTGTAATTTGCTTTCTGCTCTTAATTTGTAGGCTGATGACAACCCAGATACATTTAAGACATGGTATCCTCCCCTGGAGAAAACCCTATCGTGTCTTTCAAAGTTGTATCGTTGTTTAGAGTCAGAAGTTTTCACAGGTTTAGCACAGGTATTAAAGGTTTTATTTAAACTATTTTTAGTTTCTTTCCCTTTCTTTGAATATTTATTAACAATCAGCTTTTGCTATTTCAATCAGGAAGCAGTGGAAGTTTGCTCGACATCTATTCAGGTTAAGCAAAAATCCGCTATCTTTTCTATATACTTGTGATGGTTATATCAGTGCAATATAAATAGTATCGGGGAAGGAAATTTGATACGGAGATACTGACATAGATCCTTAGGATAGACCCAATTCTCACGAAAATTCCAAATTGTTTATTATAGAGAAATTTTTTCCCTCTGGAATAATGCCAAAATAGAGCTAGAGCAGCACATTTCACACATATATTACAAGACAAACTGTCTTACACATTTTGATGTGCTTCAAGGGCTTAATATTGGCTCGACTTCTGATTGCTGCTTTCTCTTGTCTGCCACAGAAAGCAAGCAAATTAATTGCAAAGAGATCATCTCAAATGGATGGGCAACTCTTCCTTATAAAGCATCTTCTAAATTTAAGGGAGCAGGTAATGCTTGTGTGTTTGACTTACCTTTATGAACTACCCGGTAGATTTTATATAATTTGTAAATAATATTTTTTGGTCTTCCAGATTGCTCCCTTCAATATTGAATTTTCAGTCACGCAAAAGGAGCTTGATTTCTCCCATTTACTGGTTGGTGTCTCTTAGCCTAATAATATGCTTTGTGATCTCATATGATTGTCTGTTAGACTGTTGCCATTTGTTAGAAAGGGAAAGAACCTGGCCAATAGTCTGAAATAAGAACCATGTGATTTCTCGTCAGTTCATTTTACATAATTCAACTTCATTATAAGCAGACAATAACTTCTGGTCCATGTTTATGACACTGAGATGATAACGCTTCTTTTATGGTTGGAAGCCCATAACATCACATAGAAGACAGATTCTTGCAATTTTACCTGTAACTGGAACCATTGGCCAAATGCACTAGTTACTAAGAGCTAAGTATTTTAATTTATTTGAAGAAAAAAAACGTTTTTAAAATGAATAACAAGATATCAGGGCAAGGGTAAGGTACCATTAAAGGCTGAAAAAGGGAGAAAACAACAAAACAAAAGAAAATTAAAAGAGACTGGGGATGCAGTACTAGGATGGTCTATTCCTTTTGTGAAATGTATGACCTCTACCCAAGGAATTTTTTTGGGAAAGAGATCCTTATTGTTAAAGATGATTAGGTTTTACTCTAGTAAGAGAAAAATAGGCACCACCCAATAAATATCGTAAAAAAAAAATGAAATATGCCTGTGTACCAATGATCTAGTAAACTACAAAATAAAAACGATACTTAGTCCATTTGATATTTTAAAATCATAAGCAACTTTGGTGATTTGAGATATGTGTATATCCTTGTGACTTCGATGATTTAGCTTTAATATCACTAACACATCATGCCAAAGGAAAGTCTGATTGAACTCTTGAATATACGAAATATGGTTCAGGATCATCTGCGGAGACTTCTAAGAGGTCAAGCCTCACTATTTGACTGGTCAAGGTCAACATCATTGGCGAGGACATTGTCTCCAAGAGTTCTGGAAAATCAAATTGACACCAAAAAGGTTTGTGATTTGTGGAATTTACATGGTTTGGACTAATGACTTGACAAGCAACTGTTGTTTATATTTTGTTGTGCATTGCTATTTTGTTACCATCTTATGAGAAGCTTGACTAGACACCCTCTAAAAATGAAGAGTTCAGAATATCTTTTGGATTTAATCCTTGAAAATAAGTTTCAAATTCAAATTAATACAACTTTTTGTACGTATATAATTGGTCATCCAATATGCTTTTAGTCTCTATACCATCATAGATTCGTAATTGATTGGAGAGTTATTAAAACAGAATTTTCAGTGAAGATGAGAAATTAAAGGAAAATGTGAATCATGAAATAAAATAGTTTGAGTATTATCACCATATTGACCACTCTTTACCACCCATTTAGGGTACAAATCATTTAAAAAAAGTTGTTTTGGAATTTTCTTTAATAATTTTATTCATCTGCTGCTATTTAAATTTCAACCATTATCTAATGCCTTTTGACATGTATTTTCTTTCAGGAACTGGAAAAAAGCCTTAAAGCCACTTGCGAAGAGTTCATCATGTCAGTTACTAAGCTAGTTGTGGATCCGTTGCTCTCATTTGTTACAAAGGTGTGTCTATAATCAATTCCTATATTTATTTGGTGGCCGTTTTACTGAAAACAGACCCATGGCTTTTAAGCGAAGGCATTTGTAATTGTAAATTTATTACTGGTCTAGTGATATTTGGTATCTGCATAATGCAGATCACATCTTAATCTTCTATCTATCTAAATTATTTCATTTTTTACTCTCAAGTACTTGTAGACTCTGTTTGGATAAGCTTTTGAAAAAGTACCTGCAGGAAAAGAAAAGTTGAAATAAACTTGCATTAACTACCATTCTTCTAAATAATAACTTTCCATGCCAGTTGAAATCAGTTTGTGTGCCTTAGCTTTTTCATTAGCTCTGTCACTTTAGTTGTCTACGAGCTCCTATAATCTTTATGTAAATGAGGAACCAAATGCTTATCTTAGTTTAGAAGCTCCAAATAAATGAGATTTTTATCGAAAACTAGTGAACAATCTATCCTGGTAACTTTTGCTATTATTTTGGTAACAAAACTTCTAGGAAACACTTGCTGTGTTTAACTATTTTTTATTTAAAAGAAATATTTTTACCAAATTTTCATTCTTTTTTAGGTTACTGCAGTGAAAGTTGCATTATCTACTGGTGCCCCGAATCAAAAACTAGAGTCAGCTATGGCCAAACCTCTGAAGAATCAGGCTTTTGCTACTCCAGATAAGGTGGCTGAACTTGTTCAGAAGGTAGGTCATTACTCATTGGAAGTATGTATACATTATTCATTCATTGGACCATATAAGAAGTTTTCTAGGAAACATGCGAGTGAGAACAAAACAAGCTGAAAGGACTTGTGTCGTGTGTGTTTGTGGGTACACTTATCAATTATGAAAGCTTCTTGGGACGTTGCACCAAAACCCAAGAATTGTATTGTTTGTCACTGGCCATAAGTTGAAAAAGAAAGAAACAACTTCACTGTGTCGTCTTGATTTGTGTCTCTTCTTTAATCAAGACATTCATCTATAGATGATGAAGTTTCCTAATCCCGTTCTTTTATCAAGCTTAACTGATGTTCTGATGTCTAATAGGTCCAGACGGCTATTCAGGAGCAACTGCCAGTGGTGATAGCCAAGATGAAGCTCTATTTGCAGAATTCATCAACAAGAACAATACTTTTCAAACCAATAAAGTGAGTTTTTACGCAATGTTTAATTCTATTTAAAACATTTTCCTACCTACCTACCTGTACTGTGACAGTCCGATTGCTTGATTTTATTTCCTTTTTGTTGGTCAAGGGTTCAGGGGTGGCTTAAACTATTCAGTAATCTTTCAATCTGATAAAAAAAAATTATTAGTGTAGATACTTTTAATTAATTATCTTGTCTTCTTTCAAAGATTAGTTTATTGTCTTTCTTTATTTTCTATATTTACAAAAAAAATATTAGAAGCACCACTAGTAATATTCTATATATATTCCCCATAATTAATTCCAACATGGTGTCTACCTTGGAGAAAGGCTTCTTCGGTCAGTTCTGTTGAGTTCGTTGGACTTGACCATTGCCAAAACATAGCATGTGATCTCTCCTTAGCTACTCTTGCCACATTTAGAACATAGTCTCAATATCCCATTCTGTTTCACATCCTTGTCTTTCCAGCTTCTTTATAAAGCTGATCTGCAATCCTATCCACTATGCACTTTGAACCTCTTAAATGTTGCCAGATCCTTGTTGTTTCGTGTAGACATTGGCTTCCATTTGGGCCTGTCGTTTTGCAAACTGGCTCCCATAATCCAGTTTTCACTCATTTTTCCATATATTGATGCTCTTTTGTATGCTTCAACTTTTCCCAGATTGTAGTTCCCATTTAGTTGATCTTTCTGCATACTGGAACTCCAGGCCCCTGTTCCATAGATTGGCTCTCTTTTGATTTTAGGACGCAGTCTGACCTTCCCATTTGTGTAGTCTGATCCCTGTGTCTCTGATCCCAGGAGCAGGGATATGATCGAGCACACATTAAATTTTCAAACCCAAGTTGGTTCTCTCCAAAGGTGTTGGTGTAACTATTTTATGTAGATTATTAACATATATTTAGCATTAGCAAGACAGTTATTTTTTATTATTGATATTTTCGTTTTCATAAATTAGTTAATCATTGCCTGTCTTTCTTTTTCTGTTACGTATTGCGGTACAACTTTGAGATTAAGATTATAAACAAGCATAACCTCTTAATGCTAGAAGCACCACATATAATATTTTGCCGATTAAACAATACGTAGTGGTAGTACAATTTAAGACTTAAGAGACCTTAATTCAAAAGATGTCAGTTAATTAGATGATCTGTTGTGCATTCATTCTATGTTAGGTTAGAAACAGCTGCTTAATTTTGGTTTACATCAAATCTAGTTTTTGTTTGAGAATGTTATTTTTGAATTATTCAGAATCTTACTTGTAAAATATTTTCTCATTCACTTGTAGGACTAATATTATTGAAGCTCATATCCAAGTACAATCCCTTCTACAATCGGAATACACAAGTGAAGATATCCAGATTATTAATCTGAAATCCGTACAAGATCTGCAAACTGAGCTTGATAACTTTCTCTAATCTGTGTAAATGCCATTGAATAACTCGATACCCATTTTTTTGCCCCACTTGAGGATAACAGACGTAAGTTACATCATTACATTACATCCTAGATAAATTTGTAGAATTATTAGCGAGATGACAGCTGTGTTTAATTTTATATATATATATATATATATATATATATATATATATATATAG
>Ga0209282_1001947_pt1 | contig 11657 bp, 4 predicted proteins | sample Mtrugardesep15_FD_187529 | JGI IMG/M metagenome (GOLD analysis project Ga0209282, IMG submission 187529) | Root nodule microbial communities of legume samples collected from California, USA - M. trunc garden sep15 (SPAdes) (version 2) | ecosystem: Host-associated > Plants > Roots > Nodule...
GCAGCTGATTTTATGAATCCAAGGATGCAAAAGAGTTGGAAACTTCGATTAGGATGCAATCTATCTCTTCTATTAGGAGCTGGTTGTATGTCTCTTCTAGCCAAATGGGCTTAAGAGTTTGTACAATTTTTAGTTTAGTTTTTCATTTCCTTCCAAAATTTTGTTTTATAAAGTCAAGGATGATGTTCAAACATGCCTTTAATAACAATCAAGCTATTTTTGGAGAGTGCATGAATATACACTTCCATTGCCACATTATATTTTGGTCTTACTGCCTCTTTGGGAGTTAAGAAATGAGTGCGCATTTTTTAGCGAGTTTGATTTATGTGTTATTTTGGATCACATTTTGGTGTTGTTATGGACGTTTTTCCTGATTAGGGTGATGTTGGACTAATGTTTCTTTTATGAGTGGTGTGTTGATCCGCTATATTCAAAGAGTGCAGTCCATTAGGCCAAATATGTCTTTGATTAGAGTAACCGATATACTCTTTATCTTAATACACTTAAATTCTTTTGTTTGTTAAAAAACTGTTTATCAATTAACTTGATGTTATGTATCAAGACTTTTCTTCAGCATATTTTTATGTTCATAAAATGGTATGCTAAAGATGTGTCATTGCCAGTGTTACATGATTTTCTGCTGCAAATGTTCCCATTAATTCCCATTAATGCAACTTCAAAATTCTCATGTTCTTCATGGTCTTTGATGTCATTTTGATTCTTGCATCTGTAGCTTCCATAATTTTGGAGTATAAACCTTTTTCCATGTTGGCCATCCTGTTATCATTTTCGTTGTCCTTTAATTTCTCATAACACACTTTATTGAATCAGGCTCTTCATAAGCAGCATTATATGCTTTCTTATAACGTGTATGATTTCTATATGGTTATTACTAAATTATCGTTTTGTGTATAATAAGTTTTTCAATATAAATTGATTATGAATTAGTTTTTTAAAATGTGTATTGATATTTGTTAATTTTTATGCATAATATAAACGTTTCCCCGGCTTTTATATTTGAATTGGTGCTAACTTGGCAATTTGGCAAATGCACTTTTCAAGTATCGCCAATCAATGCTGTTGAGTTCCATTTTCAATGGTTTCTCTTTTTCTAATCACCACCATTATGCCTATATCATACACTCTCAAGTAGTTGTTAATTTAATTTAATTTAATTTTGATGACAGAGATACCAAGGAATCATTCAATGACAGTAATTTCACATACATAGCATGACTTAGTTTGCTATTTTTATACCTGCAAGCTACTTGCCTAACATTTGTAGTGAATTCAAATATGTGTAAGTTGCTTTACTTTTACAGTGCAATGCAGACCCACAACTTTTAATAATTTGTTTCTTTTCTTTCTCATGTACCTCACTACATTACACATCTCTTCATCATAAAGGCCTACATTATGCATATAGCTTTCTCCCTATCCCTTCACTCACCACTCTTCCTCTAAATTCATTTACTGCAGTATACTCAAACACTTTGCTTCAACAATGGCAGCCGAATTGCCACAAGACGACCTCATTAACTTTAGGCAGAAACTGGATGAAGAATCCATCTTGGCTGGTTTTATAATAAATTGCACATTCTTGTACCTCATGAACTTAGACTTCCACAAAGTTGAGAATTGCATAATGTTTTCAATCATTTTTTTCTTGTCCGCCACCTTGTTCTCCCTTGCACTCAAGAATGCACTCCACATCATCAGCCGCGGCACCTTAAACATTGGCATGCTTCATCAGCCGCCACACCTCATTGACTTTGAGGATTTACTGAAGGAAGGCTCCCACTTTTCCGCTAATTTAACACTTTGCTCATTCTTGCACCTTATAATGCTTCTCCAATCGTCGTACCTCATGAACTTAGACTTCAACAAAAACGTTGAGAAATGCATAATGTTTTCAATCATTTGTTTCTTGTCCACCACCTTGTTCTCCTTTGCACTCAAGAAATTCCTCCACTTCATCAGCCGCTGCACCTTATATATCGGCATGCTTCTTTGTGTTGTTACATCTGTCTCTGGCTTGTGCTTCTTGGGGGCCGGGATTTTCTATAGCTGGTACGTTATTGTACAACCTAGTTAATTTTATGAATTATGTTTTAATGGTTTGAATTAGTATTATGAATTATTATGTATTTATGGTATGGTGTATATGTGTCACCATGATTCTTGGTTTAAAAGAGATAACATTATTTAGTGTTCCTGGCTTGCTGCAAATGTTAGTGTTTTCTCTACTATGTAAATAACTCTGGAATAACTATGCTGATTATTGCAATATACCTAATATAAGTGATTCTCTCACTGCAGACTTTTATAGCTTAATAGCAAAATGGTAAAAAGCAGGGGAGAGGCCACATGCTCAATATGGAGAAGGAGAAGCTAGCTTATTGTATTTTTGGGTTTGATGAATGGAAGAGTAAGAAAGGATTATGCTGTACCAAATCCAGCACTAGTTAATTTCATGAATGAAATAATACGTAAGATTAAGTGTGTCTATTTAGTAATGTGTCTGCTTAGTACATCTTCTAATGTAATGACAAAAAAAATAAAATAGATCTTCTAATGTAATCACTACAAGAAATAAGATTTTTCCCAACGACTTTTTCGCAGCAACAATCAATTTGTTGACAAAAATATATATATATAGCAACAACTTATTTAAGTCGCTGCAATAAACTTTTATTTTTTTCAACAATATCATTTTTGTTGGCAAAAGTTATTTATCCCAACAATAATTATTTTCGTTGCAAATAATATAACTTTTTGGCAGCAACATAATTTATTGTTGGAAATACTATGTAGTTTTGGCAGCAACATCATTTTTCGCTGGGAATAATACAATGTTTTGGCAGCAAAATAACATCTGATGAGAATTATACAAGCTTTTAGGAGCAATATTGTCAGGTCGTTGGGAAATATATATTTGTGCCAACATAACTTGTCGCTGCAATTTCTTTAGTGTGTAAATAAATTAAATAACTTCATTTCATAAAAGTAGTGAAATAAAAAGCTTAATTTACCTTATACGTAATTTGTTTTGGTGTGATAAAAAAACACAAATAATAATAATAATAATAATAATATAATATAATAATAATAATAATAATAATATTATTATTATTATTATTATTATTATTATTATTATTATTATAATAGTTAACTCCTAAAAATTTTGGAGTAATTCCTTAAAAAAATTGGAGTAATGATGATTGGGCAGTAAGTGGTTTTCTTAGCGCAACAAAAAAATTGGATCCATGTTCACCTTTGCTTAAGTAACTGTCCCCCACTATCTCCATTGGTGGAAATCAAGATTAATAGCAACTCTTAAAAAATAATTAACAATTTTTTTTTAGGGAAAAAAACAATTAACAATTATCTTTTGCTTCAATTTTCATTCTGCTCGCACCCACAACATAGTTTCACTAGTACATTTCTTCTCATGTTTCAGTTCTCATTCTTCTAGTACTTTCACATTCAATTGAGATTCTAATTTGTTTGGATCTTTTTCTTCTTATAAACTTGTATTGTTGGTGTGACCTGGATTTAAATTTTACCTAGATTTTGTCTTTTTTTTTATCTTAATTTTACTTTATTCAATTTTTCATGTGGTTGCAGTTGAATTGAAATGAATTCCTTAAGTCATTTTTACAGAGTTGAAATGAAGAATTCCACCGAAGTGTCGAATAAACAAAGTTTGGGACATTTCATATTTATAATTTATTTGTTCCATCTTGAGGTGGTTTACTCATCCATTTTTATTTTATTGTGTTTCAGTACTCTATTGAGGTTGCCACTCGAGTCTTCAAGCAAATCAACAACTTGATAAAGAAACTCAGTAAGTTCATATTTATTATAAATTCTATTTTTTAGATTTGCTTACACATGGGCAGGTACATAGTGTCTTACAAGCATTATTACTAAGTCATTCAATTTTTTTCTTCTCATTTTAGTTGCTCTTTCGTTTACTAATTACATAGAAAAATACATATGAAACTACTAATTCTCTATTGTATTAAATTGCAGGTAAAATAAGGATTTTTCATCTACTTCTCAAAGAAATGTCCAAAGTCAAGTTATAAGGAAGAAATGTTCCTATCAGACACTTTTTTTTTAAGGAAGACAGCAAATATTTGTTGTTGTTTACAATATCCAGTTTTATTTGTATGAGAAAAGACCATTTATAATTTTTTACTTTTATGTAAAGGAGATGTTTAAATAATGACATATTCTCTTCTTGATATTTATTTTTTTATTTTTATTATAATTTAAATTATATAGATGATTGCTACTAGTTTAGAATTAAAATTTTGAAAACATATAACTAACTTTAATAAATGCCATAATCTACTGATAAATTCATTTTATATCAATTTTTTTTGCTATTGAGGTATAAAAGATATAACAACCATTTGTATCGTTGACAAAAATCAATTTATTACAACGACTTTCGTTGTTGACAAAAGTATTCTATTGCAGCGACTGCAGTCATTGGGACATGTCAAATAAGGCAACAAGAATTGTTGTTGTAAAAATATGAGTTATGGCAGCGACATCAAATGTCGTTACAAAACTTTTCGCAACAACACTTATACCAACAACAAGCAACGACATTTTTTTCGCTGAAAAAAGTACATTTCACAACAACTTTGTATTTTGCTCGGCGACATAAGTCGCTGCTAAAAACCATTTTTCTTGTAGTGAATATGGTTATGTCTTGATAATATTTTAGGGAAATGTTAACTTGTGCCCTTATGACACATGTTAAGAATATCATCAATAGAAATTATGTATTAGAAATTGTGTTAATTTATTGTTCAAAATGTTTATTATTTTTTTCATTAAATTCTTACCATTAATGGAATGAAATTAATGCTTAACATGTGTCCTAAGAACACAAGTTAACATGACTCAATATTTTATTACTTATTTTAACCAAAAGTCACTTGATATATAAACAATTAAAAGTTTGTCTTGACTAAGATATGTCATGAATTGCAAAGACAAACAATTAAGTAGCCAACATAACATTGATTAGGAACTGGAAACTTATCTCAAAGAGATGGTCCAAGAAGATGATGTGTTTTTGTGGGTAAGCCATTGTTCTAGATTTTGAGCTAAAGTGATACAAGTTAAGGAGGGTGATGTGTTCTTGTGGAATTCAATATTTATATGAGGTCCAATTATGGCCTGCCTAACTTGGAATTTTGCAAATGTGCTTTTCAAGTATTATCAATCAAAGCTGTTGGGTTTCTTTTTAATGGATTCTCTTTCTCCCACTCACCATTATTATTCAAACCCACAATGATGCCATTACAGAAAAGCTTATGCATATATCATTCATTGACTGCAATTTCACATGCACCATGACTTTGTTTGCCATTTTTATACCAACAAGCTTTGTCTTTAGCTTTAGCTTATAGCATCTTTATTGTCACTGTACATTCACTAAAACATAGTCTGTACATATGGCATCATTTACACCCTCTCAATTCATATTCATATGTGTGATGTGACATGTGTTTTGAATGAATAGAGTTTCAATACTTGAAGATTATAATGCAGAGAACACTCTCATGTAACATAGTGGTGATGTTTCAATTTTCAACTGAAATCTCTCTTGAACAATTATGCATTGTCACAATAGATGTTATTTTCTTTTCCTTAAACTGAAAAACAATGTTTTATTGGTAGCATATATATGCGTCAAGATTGTTAATCTAATGCATAAAATGATTAAAACTTCATTTACCGAATATACAATGCTAGATGAGATTGAAACTCCAAAATAACTATGGAAACAATCACTAATTATGTGATGGAAATAATCGGAAAAGGTAAATCTCAGTTAGATTAGAAATAAGTTCATCTTGTGAATATCAATTATTAAGACATATTCATCCATTCAGAAAAAGAAAAAAAAAAAGACGTACTCATCAGACCATCAAATTTGTGGATTTCTATGTTGGACTTGTATCAGGGTTGTAAAAGCTAAACAAAAAAAGGTTTTTTTTTTTTTACCTCAACCTACACTTTTGTCTGTCTCTAAACATTGTCGATATCCTGTTTAATTTTTTTGTTTTTTTGTTTTTATCAAATTTCTAATAAATAAATGGGTTAACGGTGCTTTATCCCTTGTGATATAGTCATTTTGGTATTCCCTCTTGTAATTTTTGTTTTGTTTTGGAATATCCCCTAATAGATCATTCAAAAACGAAAATTTCTACAAAAAAAAAGTTGGTTTTTGAATGACTCCAAAACAATTTTTTTTACGGGGGTAAATAAATAAAAAAAAAAATTACAAGAGGAAAACCGAAAATGACTTATATCACATGAGTAAAACACTACTAACCATAAATAAGACTGTCAAAAGAGTGTTTTATTGGTAGCATATATATGCATTAAGACTGTCAATCTAATGCATAAAATGATTAAAACTTCATTTACCGAATATACAATGCTAAATGATTAAAACTTCATTTAGTTTCTTGCTTTGATGCTTGAAGGGTTCGCTTATATACGGACCTTCGTTTGTTTTTCTCTTGCGGGTTTAGCGTGTTTTGCATTTGCTTAGCTTAATAATATTTGTCGATTAAAAAAAAACGCTAAATGAGATTGAAACTCCAAGAACTTAGAATGGTATATAACAATTGACGGGATAGAAACTATACGAAACAATCACTAATTATGAGATGGAAAAAAAATTGAAAAGGTAAATCTCAGTTTGATTAGAAACTAAGTTCATCTTGTGAATATCAAATTAAGACATTCATCCATTCAAAAATAAAATAAAATAAGACATACTCATCAAGAGCCTTCAATTTATATTAACATTCTCTTATGCACAATAGAGTAGTGGTGTTTATCGGCTCCAAGTTTACAAAATGGTTTGCATTAATATGCTTTATAATTGGTGAAAACTAGGTCATCTACCTCTACACAAAAAAGTTAAACAATAATCAACATTCGACATTCTACCTCAGTATGCGGCCATCATTCGAAGAAGGTATAAATATAGCACCGATTTCTTGTCATAACTTATTCATAACTTCTTCCCTTGACCGTATGTTGACCTCAGAAAACATAACATTGCCATCATACCTCTTTAACATTCTCAAATTTACAAATTGGAATATTTTTCGGAGTAACAATGTATGCAGGGATTCCCCTTAGTTTTGCTGCCAAAGCCAATCCAGGAGCATGATTTCCACTGATTTCAAAGAACAACATCAGAAGAGAAATAAATTAACTGAATCAGTTTTGAAAAAACAACTTAGGTAATGATTGCAAAACACAAACCTGCTGTGTGCTAAGACCAAACAACGCGCAATACTGGAATCAAGCAAGCATCGGTGTTATTAACTTGTTATAAGAGAACATATGGTATAAATATATTGCAAATTAAAGAAATTCAACATATATATTACTTGGAACATAGGAGTTCTTCTTCTTCTTCTTCATCTCTCTGCGCATGTGTTTGTAGCAGAAAGTGATGAAAACAATATCGTGAGGTGAGTGGATCGAGTAGAAAGAAGCAAACGTTATAAAGAAATGATCGAAGGGAAGAGTTTGTTTGGAAGAAATTGGAAACTATTGAAGTACATAGAGTTTCATAGATAGTTGGGAGATAATATGATGGTATATGTGGTGGTTGAAATAAAGTTATCAACATTTATGCATTATTGACAAGTCCATTTATCCACGTCAATGTGACATGCTATGTCCTTGTTCGAATGTCCTTGTTCTTTTAATTGGTGTTCTCATCGCATGTGTAGTGGCAGGAAGTTCAGCAAGGCTAGGAGTAAATCATAGTCACACAATTGGTGGTTCATTCCGGTAGGCGGTATGAATTCGGATACGCGGTACGCAACTTTCAAAGAATTCGGTACGTAGCGGTATACAGAAGCGGTACGTTGTTTGGTTCGTTCAAATATAATAATCATATTTATAAATTAATAAATTGTTTAGTTTAAAAAATATTTAAATATGATGAAAAAAATATTGATAACATTATTAAAAATTAGAGAACACATAAATAAATAAAAATGTACATAAAAAAAACAAATAGCATTATAAATTTATTGTGAATAGCAAGAGACAGCTCATTGGTGGAAAAGAGGTTTGCACGTTTTCTCTTTTTCAGGGGAATAATAAATGACACATGTACTTCAAACCCAAATAATAAAGATCTCTTAGAAAAACTAATAAACAAGTCCCTACTCATTCTCTTTCTTATCCCTTCATCTTCACCCTTTCAACTTTTTTTTCCTCGTCTTTTGCATTATCTTCTTTCTCCCTTGACATTCTTGCAATTAATCTATTCTTGCATGGTAAAATATTTACCATGCATCACCAAAATCATCAAAAACAGAATTAAGGTACATTTTCTTTTCAGTTTCCAGCTTTAGCAGGGTCAATAATTAATAAGATTTTCATTTTTATAGAAGCACATATTATAAAACAGACTCAAAAGAACCACCTCAATAAGTGCAACAACATTATTAATTGATTTGAAAGGAAAATAAATACCTCCTGTATAGTACTTAGTTCAAGTATATAGGCATTGATCAATTCATATATTAAAGTTTAAATTAAATTTTTAACAATCTTCCTTGAAAAGGTTTCTATATATGTTATATTATATGAACATTTGTGATTGATCATGAACAATGAACATTGATTGGTAGAGTAAGTAATTAACTACTGCTACTATGATCAAGTGCGATTTGCGTCGATAGTTGTTGTGATTTATGGTCTTCTTTAATCTATTGGGAATTAACCTTCTCCTCGCCAAGAATCTACAACGGCGTCAAGTTTAAAAACCGGAGAAGGAGTAGGAGGCGGACAAGGTAGTTTGTTTCTAGGTTCAATCAATCGAAGATAAATTTATTCGAGACACTAAATGTAGACATATCTTGTAGAAATCGAGTTGATTAATATAATACTCCACAATTGTTCATCTATACATCAAATAGAATTTTAGCATAAACCGAGGCTGCATGCATACACATGAATTTGGGGTTGGACTTTAAATATTATTCATCTTGGCTTTGAGATCGAACAGTATCAAAAGACAGTGACATTTGATCTTAATTTTTTTTTTTTACGAAAGTGACTTTAAGTGACATTTCATCTTTTATATCACCATAGTACATTTATTCATATATTTCCTTAAAGTTTTGCCTAGCCAAATTAAGCAACACCGTAGAGTTTGATTCCCCACTCAATTGTGGCCCATGCCATGTGCCAATTGGGAGAAAATAATTGATTTTTAACACTAATATTATTTATATTTATATTTATATTTATATTTATATTTATATAAGACTAGTGCTAGCTATTTTGCATAAACGTTGCTAACTTGTGTTTTCCGAAAACATCGCAATCTTGTTGATTCGAAAATTATTTTAACCGAACAAATGGACTCGATATTGAACCTCCAAAAGAATTTAGAATGGTGTAAAACAATTGAGTTCTGTTGAGGCCTCCTTCAATAATTTTGTATAACATCAATACTTTTGAATGAAACTATAGTATAGAAGAAACTATGGAAACAATAACGAATTGTGAGATGGAAATAATTTGCAAGGGAAATTGCTTATGAAATCATAATATCAATTAAGTCATGCTAGCCTTCAATTCAATCTATATTAAGTTAACATTCTCCTATGCACACCTTTCACCAATAATTAAGATCAGAACATAAATCAAATCCGTATGTGAAATAAATAACATATTGATCATGTTCACCAAGCTCTTTTATGAATATGCCTTCATGTTACAATAGATGAGTAACACACTAAGCATCATTTGAGATCATCCTTCCTAACTTTTAATCTCGTGCATGGTCGATCCATGACAATTAGATTAAGCTGACTATCATACTTGGGAAGAAGGAAACATTTAACCGTCGTTCTAACCATTGTAATCTGCCTTCACCAGAAGAAGAATAAGCAAAAAGATATAATTTTCAATATAACGTTTGCAGTCATAAAGTATCACTCTCTGTGAAAAATAATTTACTAATGAAACATTTGACTTTGTTAACTACAGTTAGATCAGAAACTGTTAGTGGGAATGTAAATGCGCCGCGAATCAAGATATTGGTCATGCTTGGCTAATTTTTTTCTCTTGTTTTCAATAGCAGTACCATTTTCAAAAAGATCAACAAAAGTATGAGCATCAATTCCCAAATATATATCTCATCATGCAGCAAAAGTTACAACTAACTACATTAATTTTCTAGAATTAGATTATATTATAGGTCTACTCCTGTCTAGAATTAGACCATTCAATACAATTACTTTATTTACAATCTAACATATATTCTTAAAAAGAAGGATACTTGCCATTAACATAACCTTCCTGCGCATATAGCAACGATCCAAAAGCCACAGAATTGTGCTAAGACCAAACAGCATGTTGTAAACAACACTAAAATCAAGCAAGCAATATTTGGTGTATACATCAAAATAGTAGTGTTCATCACACCTCCAAGCATACAAAATGGTATGCATTCGTATGTAGGTAATCAGAATTGGAACGTAAATGAGTTGGGTCAATATATTGTTCAAACTAGATTAATTTACTCATTTGGATTAAAGCCATACTTAGGTGTTAATTTTGTTGACAAATAAGACTGAGAACTTGCAAAGCCTAGCTCGGTGCAGCCTATTGCAACCTCTACTACCAGGGCCCTGCAGATAGTTATTCATTTGGATTAAAGCATATCAAATCACTTCAACTATTGTACCATTGTGCATTATGCCAATACTTTTTGTTTTCTGATGCCATCCAATACATTTTACTTTTTTGCCTATATTAAATCAGAACATACATACATGTAAAATTTTATGGTAACTAATAAGTATTCATATAAAAACCGACCCGTATTAAATCACATATCGAATAAAACAAACTGAAAACCGCACAACCTAATGCTATTAGATGTTTTCTTAAAGTATTATAACCATAAGCATAAGGTGCATATGTGCAACTAAATTAAAAATACAAGCCCACCAACGTAATATGATTTCATAAACCTTTCCTTTGAAAGGAAAATGACAAAATAATGATATAAATCAATCAAAAGAATGAAGACCATAGGAGCTTGTAATATAGTTTAAGTCAAGTCAATATGACTCACCAAGCGTGGCCATGACAGCAGAAGCGACAATTATGCCTACCGGCTGCACCCTCAGTTTTCAAGCTATGTGGGTGTACCAAAGTATGCCACCAGCCATTAGATCAAGCAGAGATCTAAAGTTGGTGCTGCAATAGTTATTGACCCACTCCTTACTTTCGCATAAGTCTACATATCAACACTCATATTATTTTACTAATCACTTCACAAAAGTTGTTTTCCTTTTTAAAAAAACTTATTCACAAAAGAACTATATCAGAATTAATTATAATAATATTAATTACATGTTAGAAGTATGCGGATTTCACTAGTTGAAACTTGCAATGAGAGCCGAAAGAATGACGGAGATGCAGAAAATTGAACTAATAAAGGATTTTTTTATTTTTATTTTTTATCAAATGAAAAATAAAAACAAGTAACAAATAAAAATTGTACTTACTTGACCCACATGGAATCCCTTAGAAACAATGCATGTGGACATTATGCCGTAGATTTGTGCTAAGAC
>Ga0209282_1001949_pt1 | contig 11655 bp, 6 predicted proteins | sample Mtrugardesep15_FD_187529 | JGI IMG/M metagenome (GOLD analysis project Ga0209282, IMG submission 187529) | Root nodule microbial communities of legume samples collected from California, USA - M. trunc garden sep15 (SPAdes) (version 2) | ecosystem: Host-associated > Plants > Roots > Nodule...
TAAATTATTGAGGTATAGTCTATTTAAAAACCTATTAACGGGAATTCAGTTTGAGTTAAGTGAATGAAATTCACTGATGAGTCCAACTCCTGCAGCCAAAACAAATAGAAAACAAATGAATTTTTTTACCACAGTTATCATTCTTCCATTAGATCTAACGTTCAAATATAGTTACATGTATCATATTAAACTCACAAATGAACAACATAAACAAAACTTTTCAAGATAATCAGGTATAAATACAAATATTTCCAATCAAATGGCTAAAAAACATTGTAAGTTGAAGGACGCTGCATACATTCAATTCAGCACTATTGAGTTCCGAAATTTATTTTGCTTGCATTGGAAGTCAATATATAATGATAACATGGAGCAATATTGTATAAATTACCTTTTTCCCGTGCTCATATGCTCTATCCAGAAGATAGGAGTACTCCAAATCCTCAAAACATTTCTGAAGGGATGATATTGGCTCATTAAAGTATACTGGAAGGCAAACGCGTGTGAGATCTTTGCCCACATTGTCTTTGATCATTGACCAAAGACTAACACCCTTCTCCTTCTCAACAGGATCCGGAAGTTTTTTCCGCCTTGCTATCTGAGGATACCCATAATCATCATACATCATTGTCTCAACATGACTATTTTCCATATCAATGCCTTGTCTAACAGCTTCCGCAGACATGTTCACTTGATTTGGTGCTCCTTTTGACCCACACCTAAAACCAGAGTCTGAAAAATAGTCTCTAGTATCATAATATGAGATTTCATCTTCTTCTGACACTTCCTCTACCTCATGTTTTTCAATATCATCAGATGATTCCGTTGTACTGCATTCTGATAGCCAATAGTATATGTGAACGACAATACTAAATAATAAATACTGAAAGGATACTAAAAGATACATACATAAGAGGATACATCAATGAACATTGATTTTTCAAATATTTTTCTGATCTTTAAATGAATTTAAATTTGAGTTAACCACTCCCTCATTCCAATATTAGGTATCATATTAACAACAGAAATATGTCCCAAAATATGTCACTTTAATTATACTTTCCAAAATATTTCGATGTACCATCATCAGTTATTTTATTTTTATTTTAATTATACCTCCAAATTAATATTAGTATGTGCACCACTTCCAAGTAATTTATATTCCAATCAGTGTTCATGACAATGATTCTAAAGTGACATTTGATATAGGGATATAGGACGGAGGAAGTATTTACTTTCAGTTGCCATTAACAAAATTTTAGTTTTGACATTAATTGGGTTACAAGTAAACTATAATTTTACAGAAGAAAGCAACATTCACAGCCCATCAATTGGATTAATGAAATACATGTGAATTTGAATCTAGAAGATAGTAAACATACAATAACAACCGGGCTTTATCTTACTATGTGGGTTTTTTTTTTGTTACTACGTGGGTTTGGCTACATAGATCAAATGAGAACATAATATTCTATCATAAATTATATCTCTAGCCAAACTATTTAAGTGTTTCTTGATATTTCTACTATAGTTAAAAGTAACAAAATAAATTGTGCAGAGATTAGAGACAATAAAAGCAACAATTTGCTCAGAATCACTGTAACAGTCTAACAATTAGTAGAAACTTTCAATAATTCAAAACGACTTTGGGGACAATATGATGTTAGCAATATTTTCCATGTTCATATAAGACAGAACAATAGGCCCCTATAATCACTATCAAGACAACAGAGATTCCAGATGCAAGTATATGCTCATCACATCAAAAGAGAACATAAACGTCACGGCATATAGTAGATATAAATTATAGTGACAAGCATAAGAAACATATAAAAGTGGTACCACTATATTTTCCACGCCCTAGACTGGAAAATCCATTCTTTGTTAATTGGTATTCGCTGTCATGCAAAGCAGATCCCTCAGGTTCAAGGTTAGCTGCCTGTTCATGATGAGCAACAAAATATTTGTTTAGTAAGAGCAAAAGTTCCCACATCCAGAAAATTAAACACAAGCAAACATACAGAAAGCAGCAAACTGGAGAGATAGTAAAATTCAAATATTAAAGCAAGAAGAATAAATATTTTAGGTGACGCTAGGAAGTGGTAATTTATGGTGAGTATCATGATTTAGACCATTTCTTTGGGTGGGAGAGAGAGCCAGAAAACAAATAATATCACCATCAGAGGTGTAAAATAATGACACGATTTCTAGCAAAAAAACATTTCAAAATTGCATGACCAAATAAACCAAACACATCATGTGATGTGAGATGTATTTGACCCAATTCATGTTTTATCAAACAACAATGCAACTTTAGTTTAATTGCAACATGGCTTTAGTAGCTTATTTCATGTGATGAAGTTATAGTATGTTTGGATCCTGTTCGGAAGTTTAGAATCATGAAGTTATAGTTTGTGTTGGATTGATTACAATGTTTATAACACTAAGTTTTGCATCAAATTTGCTTTAAGAATATCTTTAAGTAGAAACAACTAAATATAAATAATTTTATTTTAAATACAATTATAATAGTTCATTCACATCACTTTTGACAAATGTTCACACAAACACACATGGTAACAATAACTAGCAGTCCATAAATAAAAACCACAACAGTCATATTAGAGCAAATATACAATTATCAATTGAAAAGTTGAAACTTTAACTCCAAAAAAATTATTTTATACAAATTTTGGCGTTTCATAGAAGTGATGGAAACATTACTAAAAGCTCATTACATTTAGCGTAGAAAACAAAATATCATAAAAAAGTTATTAGTTTAAAATACATTTTAGGGAGCTACAAAACGTTGGAAATATGACAAACCATGTTTAAAACAATGAAAGCTCAAGCATTAGGGAAAAATGTCTCATTACTTCAATAAAATGACAAAGCATATGCTTCACAAGAAATGTTTGGGATATTTTTCTTGTAATAATTTCGGTGAATGATTTTGTCAAGCTTGTTCATTATTGAATTATTGATACACCCAAATTCTCTACCTCATGAAAAGATATTATTAAAATATTTACTTGGACCCATTTTACTGTTCATCATTTATAGAATCCACATGTTCCGTTCTTCAAAATTTGAAATGGTAAAGTTGTTGTATGAAGAGTAAACTAACAAGTTAGTATTTTATGATTTTATATGAAGCAAAAACAGAAATGTTCAGAACTCAGAAGCATTCAAAAAGGTAAAAAAAGCATATAAACAAGTAATAAAAACAAAATTACCTCTAATTGCCTAATGGTATCAAACAAACCAGATCGTTCTTGACAAAGAATTTGAAGCTTCTCTTGTAAATCTGAAAACTCTGCAAGCATGATTTGCTCACACTCCTTCACAAGATTTTCACTGCTACCCTCTTCAAGCAAACGTTTCTTAAGCCTCTCAGTTGATACAGATATATGATAGGGTGCAAGAGATAGATGATGACCGTTTAGTGGATACAAGCTTCGAGTTGAAACCAAAGCTTGTATCCACGCTACACGGTCTTTCCTTGAATCAGTTCTCAAATGAAGCGTCTTTGTTGCTGTAAATATGTAGAATTTTCTGTCATCTGATTTGCTCTCTCTAAAAGATGAGATCTGTAAAACAAAAGCAAGGTATATACTTAGTATATGATTTATTGACAAGAAAAAGTTTATTAATATAATACTTTAGAGTAAATTAATGAAACACTGTAGCAACTATAAACTAGTAACTGGAGAAGTAGAAGATATATCGAACATATCACCTTGTTGACAATACATACAACGCTATCAAAAAAGTTTGAAAATGAAATTTACCTTATCAACCGGATATCATGAAATGACTCTGCCATTGTTTGACTAGAATCATTCGAATTTGATTCCAGTTTGAAGATAAGGATGTAAGGATATAAATATTACTGTCTTCAACTGAAGAAGAATGGTTTTTTAATTTTGACCTTAAACAGTATATAAGAGCACCCATTTGAATTATTTTAAAGAAAAAAACTACATTGACCTGGATAATATACCCCACCAAGAAGGTGGAAAGTCCCACGTATGTATATTTCTGTTGACAAAGACAAAAGAGAAGATGGCCCTTTCCATTTCCAATTCCATATACTCCTATGCTTTCACTTTTCAATCTATCTCTAAATATAATTATTTTTTATTAAAAATGGTTTTAAATTTTACAAATTAAATTTGTAAGGTTGAAGATTTCTAAGGCTTAAAATGGCAAGAGATAAGGTAGGAAATGCAGAAAAAATGGTGTGATGATGAAAAAGTAAGAGGGAGAAAGAAGAAAATCCAATTTAAGAACTAATGCCAATGAAGAAAAGTAGAGAGTGTTGACGTGACCGGAAGTAAATGCCATAGGATAGGGCTATTCACTCTCACAATTGGGTAGGCTATCCCTACCCTCCACAGCCACCTGTTGATGTGACCCACTCTACATTAACAACCAGTTAAAACTGTAACATTTCAAGAACATAAATCACCATTTTCAAATCAAATTCACCCAAATTATAAACCATTGGATTTCCACATTGTTGCTCGGTAACCAAAGTTTTGTTACCATTTTTTTTTTAATTTACACTGGCAGAAGAACAATCTCCATCTGAATCTGAATCATCCGGAAATCAATGAAATCTTTTCTTGTAAAGCTGTAATTAATTGTTTATATTATTATATTATAATGTTTTGAAATTAATTAAAATTTGTTTCTCTTATACAGGTAATAGCGCCAAAATGTTGAACATGACACTGCTAAAGCAAGACCAAGTATTGTCCTGACCCACACTATAACGAGTGATTCAGATCACATATTCATAAAATCAAATATCATCAATCTTCATTTTAATTTCCATTATCATATTCATAACCATGATTATACAATTAATAAATAAAAAAATGTAATTAATATTAGTTAATTATAATTATACCTTTAGATGAACAACTGAAGGAGAAGAAGATGAAGAAGGTTTATGACTCTTCTGCCGGCGAAGAGCGTTTCCGGCGTCTCTATCCATTCTGGCGAGACGATTCGCGGTAACATCTCCGATTAAACGAACGTCGTCGATAGAAGAGAACAGATTGAGATTCTCCGGTGAACGGATCTTGGAGTAAGAAAGTACACCATTGCGGAGGAGGAACCATCGGGATCTCCATCCTTTGCCGTAATTAGTCCATTTGTAAAGAACTCCGGCAACCGTGGCTTCTGATCCTCCACGGCGAACAATGCAGTCAGATCCACTCGCCGGTAAACTCCTCGCCCTCGAAAGTGCCGCCGTGTATGACTCCGGTGAATTACTTCCGATCCCTGGACTCTCCAATGAGATGCAACACAACGGGTGCATTTCCTTCACACGCATTTTTTCAATCACAAAAAATTTATCTCTCTCTTCTTCTTCGTAATTATTCTTACTCGTTCGTAATGGTAACCATTGAAGATGATAAATTAGGGTTCAGAGAGAGGAGAAGAAAAAGAAAGTGTAGAGCTCTGAAAGTGAGAAAGAAGTAGATCGAAGAAGGAGGAAAATTAATTAAGAAGGTTGAATAAATATAAAGAAAAAATGAGAATGAGTTTATTGAATGAATAAATAAAAAAGGGTTTTTATTAGTTTATGGTATAAAAAAATAGAAGGTTTGCTTGTGAATGAAATTTAGTTTGGGAGAGTGGGAGACAATAACATCATGGAGATTGATATATAGAGAGATGTAGAAGTAAGAACAAAAGGGTAATGAAGGTAGGTAGTAATAAAGGAATGGGTAGGATGGTAATTAGCTTAGAATTAAGTATAGTTTTTTCAAGGTTGAAACTTGAAGTATGATGAAACTTGAAGCATCAACATAGCTTTCCGTTTGAGTTGAGGTTTCTTATTGCTTCTTCTTCTTAAATCTTACACTACTTCAACTAGTTCCTTTTCTTTTTTTCTTTTTTTTTTCCTTTTATTTTTTAAATTGAAAACTTTTCTTTTTTCAAATTTTAACCTTTCTTTTCTTTTTTTTAGGGACTACGAGATTGGTGTTTGAGGGTATAAAATTAGTGACAAAATATCCTAGTTGAGGGTGACCTCATGAGGAGAACATCATGGGTGCGTTTGATTTGTTAAAAAATAAATGATAGAATATGACAATTTTAGTTGTACAATATTTGATTTATAAAATTGTTTACGAAACAAGAAAAACTAAATGCAAGGGACAAGACAAAAACATAAATTTTGGCCCTTATTAAACCACAACACAACTTTTTATTTCACGTCCAAGTTATTTAAAATACAAAAATAGTTTTTGTCCCCCAAATACTATAAACGTTTGTCATGTATTGTTCTGTCCAATAACGAGTTTGAAATTAATACATGATTGTAGTTGACAAGGATGAGTGAAAAACTAATGTGTTATAAATGCTATTTATCGAGTAATATTTCTTTTTTTTTTAACTTGTGTAATTTTTCCCCACAAAATTCTTTTTTTTACTACTAATTTTTCTTTTTACCTAAACTCATACACAAGTCTCGCATTCAAATTAGATGAAGGCATCAACTTAACAGTTTTAGTATTGTCACTTGAACTAAGTCTTTCTACTTTTTCTTTCTATGAATGGCTTAATTAAATCAATTGCATCGAGAAAATGTCTCAAATCAAAATGTGTTTGAATCTTGATTAGGTAAAAAAAAAAGTATTTTCTCAAAAAAAATGTATGTAATTGAAATGGACGTATCGTACTTAATGGACATTTAATTAAAGACTATTTACTACTAGTAATTATTTTTCTTTGAAAAGGACTATTTTTTTATCGGGAGAAAAGGACAATTTATTAATTGTAGTACTATGTTTAAACTCTCTCTCCTTTTCTCTCTTTTGTGAGCCGTCAACTGTAACCTTAATTTCTTCTCCTTCATCCACCAAAGTGGTGTGGTTTAGGGTCAATTTTGACCTCAAAACATCTCTTTAAATCATTTTTCTCCTTCCCTTTTGTTTAAATAAATGATTTACACATCAAATTAGGTTTTCTTTTTGTGATTTCGTCGTCTTAGTGCGACGGTGTTTTGTTTGTCGTCTTTGTGCGACGTTGTTTGTCTTTTCCCGCTTGTTTAGGTGTATGTTCAGTTCATATTGTCAGATCGGCTTCGATCCAGTACATATCCAACCAATGACTTTGGCGTCATCAATGTTGCAGATCCGGAAGCATGGCTATTTCGAAGATTTAATATAGTCATATTTGTAGGCTTATGTACTTTGCCGTTTTATGTTATTAACATGGATGTTGTGAGTTTGTTCACAAATTCATTCTTTTTGTTTTTAGCGAATTTGTATTGAATCGTTGTACTCTATCAATTTAAATGAATGAATATCATTTGATTTCTGTCAAAAAAAAAAAAATTAATTGCAGTACTATATTGTCAAAAAAGGTTTAATTATTATTTTTTTACAAAAAAAATTATTAATTATAGTACTGTATTAATTATTGCAAATGAATACGCGTACATGATATACTATGACCACTTACATTTTTCTTATGTTTTTGTGGTAAATAGTTGCCGTGTGATGATGCTTAAACAAAATTTATGAAATGTAAACTGTATTTTAATTCTTATGAACAAAATAAAAAAAAATAAAAAAACTTTCATTTTCATTCTCATCCTAAATTTTGGAAATTTTACAAATAATGTTTCAGTCCCTCTATATAGATAGGTTCATATATTGACTAATTCATAGGAATAAAGAAATGTAACCGAATTTTTTTGGACTTTTTTTTTTTTTTAAGAATAATTTGTTTGGACAATTGTTTAAATTTATTAATAGCTTATATCATATTTCCAAATTTATCCTTAAATGAAAGCGAGTTTCTACTAGGGATGTCAATGGATATCCATGGGTACATGTAGTATGATATCCGTTTCCGCCCTATTGGATAAATATGGTACTCGTGTCCGTCCCCATACCCGTGCGGGTATCTCTATACGGATAATCCACGGATATTTAGATACCCATGGATATTTGTGGGTACCCATGGATTTTTGAATATTTTTTTTTGTACAAATAAAAATACTCTTTTAATTACCTACAAACTTCAAATTTTAAACATCCATACTTAACAATGCATAAAATTAAAATTGTAAACAAATAAGAGGGTAATTAGTTTGATAATTGATTGATATTATAAACAAAAGATTGGTATAATATAAATTACCAATTGAAATATTCATGTATTCCTCTAAATACCCAGATATTTTAATAATGTACATGGATTTTTTTGAGACACCAAACGATCTTATATATATATATATATATATATATATATATATATATATATATATATATATATATATATATATATATAAATATTTTAGTAATTTACTTAATTTATTAACGGGTACGGATACCCGCGGGCATGGGTATCATCAAATCCGTATCAGTGTCCATAAAATAACGGGTAGCTAAATACCCGTTTATTATATTTGCGGATACCCGTTTAGCTACCCGTCCCGTGCCCATGATGGATTTTATCTACGGATACCCACGGGGCACAGATTTTTTTGCCACCCCTAGTTTATACTTATTTCTATTTCAATTTTAAATGTTCAAAATTATTAAGAGTCTGCTTTTCTTTAATTTTCTGATAATGGAAAAATTCAGTTTTCTTACGGTGTCAATTTGAAGAAAAAAATTTGCATCCGCACCAAAGTCAATTATATACATGACTTTACTTATAATTCAACCCATGAATGTCTTTTGTCCTCTTGCAGATTCACTCGCATCTGGCTACTCTAGGATTTTTAGGTAGTTATACAAACTTCGAAGTTTTGGTTCTTCAATGAATTACCATTTTCCTAATTCATCGCCTTTAACTTTTTTATGGCTCTCCTTGCTCTCAATTGTCTTTTTGAAGTTCTTTGCTTATGGGTCATGCAACTCTTCAACCACACTTATAACATAAACAATCATATCAACACAATCATATATTCATTGTGGACCGATATCCACCATTTTCATATCTCTAGCTAACTGATAGTCAATAGCCATTATTGTTTGTCTTCCTCAATAATTTGATGTTAGTCTCATTCTCATCTTCATTTGTTGTCTCATTAGTGGAAAAATCCACCACAAACTGAGTTTTCTTCATCCCTGTTTTTTAGTCTATGTTTTATAGGTCTTTGCACTTCATCCTCATGTGGGTTTCGCTAAAAGTAGCATTGATACTTATTTATGATACTTGGTCCTCCTTAAGGTTCCATCTTTAACAACTTGTAACCCTTCACACCTTCAAGATAATCAATGAAGACATGTGTCATAACTTTAGCACTAAGTTTGTCTTGCTTAATATGTGTAAACGCCAAAGCTCTGAAAACCATTAAAACTGGAGTAGTATGTCGGATTCCTACTCCAAACCTCAATATGTATCTTGATTTTGGTGATTAAGTAAGCTTTAGTACTCACAAAGTCACCCCAAAAATTTTGGACAACCCACAAGAAACATACATCTCTCCCGCTTCGAAATAATCGTATTCATACGATCAACCAAGTCTTTTTGTTGTAGTGATCTTGCCACCATTTTATGTCTCTTCATACCTTGCTATATGTAAAATTCATTAAACAAATCCGAAACAAACTACGGGTCATTGTGAGTTCTCAACACTTTAAGTTCAATTCATGTTTGATTTTCTATAAAAGTATGTCATTCCTTAAATTTTTCAAAATGTGAATTGATACTCTTCTAGAAAAATCATTGATTATAGTGAGAAAATTAAAAACCATCCCCGTGAGTAGTTAATCTCTCTATATCCTAAAGATCCAAGTGAACATACTCAAACAGTCTACTATAATGAGGCATATCACTCTCAAAATTTACTTATGTTGTCGGTCTAGTATGCAATTATCACAAGATTGTAGTTTTTTTGATTAATAACTACCTAAAAAAATTTGTATAGCTATCTTAACAAAAACTCTTTCACTAACATGTCGTAACCTCAAATGCCACAATTTGGTCTTAACATGGTAATCTTGGTTAGCTACATATGCATGAGCAATAACATTAGAACCATTTAAAATGTATTAAGCACGAACTTTTGCACGTTTAGCAACTATCAATGCACCATACAATTTTTTTATCATGTCATGGCCAATCCTAGTGCAATATCATAATCCATCAAACATGTTTATGGATAACAAATTTCATTTAAGTTCGGAAACATACCTCTCATCTTGTAAATAGTACTCACGATTGTCAAACATCTTAAGACAAATATAATTTATACCTTGAACCTTAAAAGCTTTACTGTTCTGATGGTAAACAACTCCACCTTTTTTTGCCTCCAGAATCTAAAAGTATTCCTACCCAGGACACATTTTATAAGAGCATCCAAGGTTCATGACCAAGGTCTTTTTTGTTTCTCGACTAATCACAACTAGTGCACATGAACTCTCATAACCATCCACTGAAAAAACTACAACTTGCATGAAACTATCATGTCCCTATTTATCGAAACAGTCCTTCTTGAAGCAACCGTTCTTGTGATAATTGAAGAATTTGTACTGATATGGCGCCGCTGAAATAAAACAATAACTAGAAGGAGTTGATCTTCCTATTCTCTACTGAAATAAAATTAAGATTACGATAACTACTTTCAACTCCATCTTTGTCTAAGCTATATGAATTGTTTTCCTAGTTTCTTTCTTTTGTGCCCACATTCACATGTGGCTCTTCCTTCCATCTCTCACGCCTTCCCGCACTAATCTTTGATTTTATTTTATTTTCTATATTTTCAGTCGAGGTAAACATTTTGGCTATTTAGATTCTTAGGGGCGAAGTCGTGTGTACTATTGAAATTGAAAGGAAAAAATACAGGGAAATGTTTTGAAGACAAGTTAAGGGATTGCAATTTAGTGACTTCATAGTGAAAGGTCAACATGACTTTGTATTCATCTCTCATGTATATTATACTCTTTTATCGTGTTTATTATTTATCTCTTTCATTTATCTCTTTCTCATGAAATTTACGAAAAATTATTCTAAAGTCATGATGACTTTTCCGCCTTAAAGTCTTTTATCTCATTCTCAATCTTAAATTAAGAAGCCAAGCATGAACATATAATCTTAAATTATACTAATGCAAGGTTAAGGGTTTGGGATTTGGTGACTTCAAAGTAAAAAGATTAACATAACTGTGTTCATTTCTCATTTATGTTATCATCTTTCATCTTGTTTATTATTTATCTTTCATTTTTATTTTTCTCATAAAATATACGAAAATTATACTAAAGTCATCACGACATTTCCGTCTTAAAGTGTATTATCTCAATCTCAATCCTAAATTAATTAAGAAGGCAAATATAAACATTATAATCTTAAAAATCGTGCATTTAATATATTTTGAAAGCTTAAAAAAAAAAATTCAATACAAAGTTTATGTTTTAGTTCCTCTATTAAATTCTTAACTTGTGCTCTTAATTTTAAAGGTATAAGTTAGCATGATCCAAGTATAAATTATAAACTTGGGACATGTGATTTTTTTTTCTCGATTTCATTTTAGTTGATATGTTATTTATTTTTTTTACATATTTTTTTTTACATATGTTAGTTGATCTTTTTATGTTTTCTGTACAAAGAAAAAAACAACTAGCAGCAAAAGAAACAGTTAATTGTAAGATATAATATTCCATCAGTTTCATTATATAGACA
>Ga0209282_1001950_pt1 | contig 11650 bp, 8 predicted proteins | sample Mtrugardesep15_FD_187529 | JGI IMG/M metagenome (GOLD analysis project Ga0209282, IMG submission 187529) | Root nodule microbial communities of legume samples collected from California, USA - M. trunc garden sep15 (SPAdes) (version 2) | ecosystem: Host-associated > Plants > Roots > Nodule...
AAATACTTTTATGATACTTAACTAAATCCGCTGCGAGAATTTTGAAAATACTTTTGATGCATGATTTTTGAAGAATAAACCGTTATTTATTCAGTTGCGAATTTCTAGAAGTGTGGCATTCCGTTTACAGTTGATAAACTCTGATTGATTTTAGAAAATTTTTATGTTGGGAAAACGGGGTGTTACACTAACATGCATACTGCAATCATTGATCACTGCACTGTAATTAGAGACACCACTCTCACCACCATAGATGCTATCCACTATCGTTTTGTAATCAAGCTCAAAATTCACAATACTTAACTGCATATCGCACACCCAATGAAGCGCTGATTCATACTTATATTATTATACATTAATAAATTATTTTTATTTTTTATATTTTCAACTTAAATTTTTATCTTCACTTTCACACATCAAAAGTTATTTGTTCAAGCTCCATCATTATGCATAAACATAACATTCTAACTTATATTTTTTTCGTCAAGCAGTCTCGTGGCTAAAATTTCACCTTTAAAGATGAATAAGTGGCGAATTCGAGTTCGAACACCGATTCTTATATATATACTCCTGGACCTTTGTTATAAACCCATTTGACTAATTTCACATATAATAAGAAAAGGTGGTAGTGTTGTGTCAAAAAAGAAAAGAAAAGTTGGTAGTGTAGTTAACGTGTCTAGTGTTTGTGTGAAATTAACTAAATTATCCTTTATTTGTATGCGTATTTAATTTGACTTTTCATATTTAAAGACAACCTGGTAAGAATAATTATGGATATGTTTATAAAATAATAATAAATACATCTAATAATTTGTTTAGAGACTTATATTTATATAAAAACTTCTTTTTCAAAAAATTTATAATTAAAGACGAATGAAGTACAATGTAATATCTATATCAACTGAGTTAAACTGAGTTAAACTGATGGAGAAATTATGACAAATTAAAACTCTTAGAAGCAACCTCAATGAAATGGTACTCCCTTAGGATGATACTACATGGGTACCACTCACATGACAAACATTTCTATGGACAAGAAAAGAAGAGGACTTAAAGAAAAAAAAGCAACACAAACCAGAAATATTGGTTAGGCACGTGCGTAGGGTAGAACAAAATGCAGCCGGACACGTGTCAGTTCCTAAAAGCAAAACTGATAGTGCACCAATAGAAACACAGTAACTGATCGGATCTTAAACACCCACCTCCCAACCACGAACAATATTTCCATGCCACGTGTCGGTTTCTCCGTCATACCTAAATAAATTAAATAATAAAAAAATTAAAAAAATAAAATTGTTCGTGCAAGTTGAAGTAAGAAGAGTCTTCTGGAATCAAAAACAAATCCCATCCCAAACAACGCCAAAAAAAAGCTTCCAATAATCACTTCTTGCTCAAATCACGTTTTGGTAACTAACTTCACTTCTTTCTTCTTCTTCTTCTTTAGCTTATCATATCAATATGAACAAAACTATCTTCTAACTCAGCTTCTTTGTACTATTTTGTTAAGTTTAATTTATGATTAATTATACTTAAATTAGGCCTAGGAGCTTCTAATTCACTCTATTTATATCTTTGAGATTCACTTGCTTTTATTGTGTTATTATTACTAATTATTAATCACTAATTAAATAAGTTAGTAGCTACTTTGTTCATGCTTTAATTTTATTTTAGTTGCTGTGATTTTTACTCTATTTTTTACTTTTTGTTGTAATTTTTTGATTTGATTAGAACATAGAAATCTGGTTGGTGTTGGTGTAGTACTTGATAATAAGGAAACGGTGAAAATGAACTTCCAATATTCTGGATCTTCAATTTTTGTTTGTTTATTGCTCATATTTTTTTTCTAAATAATTTTTAATATCAATTAATTACTATGCGAGTATTTGGATTGACTTATTTGAAGTTGTTTATTGATATAAACACTTGTGAGAACTTTATTTTTTTAGAACTTATGAAAACAAATTCTGACGTTTTGAGCTTATTTTCATAAGATTTTCATGATAGTTTATGAAAACAACTTATGGCTTATACAAAAACATTTTAACTTTATAAGTTGGTTATCCAAACAGGGCCTATGAAGCACGGACACTAGCACCAAACACGACACGGACACTGGCAATAATTTGAGAAAATCACATAATTCAGTGTTATTATATGTGTCGGTGTCGTGTCAGTGTTGGACACGTGGGACAAGCCTAATCTGAGGGGTGTCCGTGCTTCATAGAACATGACCTATGTTGTAAGTTAAAGTTGCTTGAACTTAGTAATATTTATTAGCTATGCTTTGTGCTTAAAGTTGAGAAGATTTTTTTTTTTGCCATTTTTATTATGGTTACCCTTGTTTCATGTTTTTATTGAAAGATAAATATATGCTTAATTGCAATTTTGGTCCCACTATTTTCACCATTTCGAGGATTTGGTCCCCTATTTCAAAATCTGATCATTTTGGTCGTCCACATGTTTTTGAACTAAAAATTGGGGATGTGATATGTTTTAAATGACTTGGTATATGATGTGATGATGGAAAAATATCAACATCGACGAAATTGTTCTCTTAAAAACTTAATTGAAAACATACCATATCACCATATCTTAGACCAAATATTTGATGGAGGGACCAAAACTGTCAAATTTTAAAATAAGGGACCAATTCCGCAAAATGGTAAAAATAGGGAGACTGAAACTGCAATTAAACCATAAATATAACATTTGATAATTTCGTAGCTTTCCTTAGCTGATGTATGTTGTTTGTCAAACTTGTCTATAATTGGCGAAGGTTTTTACCTGGCCCTATTTAACACAGCGATAAAAAGTTTGTACATCTTATGAATTTTTTTTTCTTTTTCGAGGAAGCTTATGAAACTTAAAACGGGAAAGTTTTGAATCACATTTCATAATCTAGAGATACCTAAAATTTCAACGGAAGTGACGGCTTTGTATTTCTTTGACTGAATAGGTAGTAGCAGATTTATCTAAACCCTATGACAAATTATTTTTGTACGTAAGTTTTCAAAGATCACACTGGTTAATAGAGATCATGGGATCACTCTAGACTCATGACTTTCAACAAGTCAACTATAAGGGTTATCCTAACAACAATAATACACCGACGGTTATGAACTTTTAGTATCATCGATGGATGCTATTCATAATTTCCGAACACAGTGGATATGTGAGTGCTGATTAGTTTAGAAAGTGATTTAGAGACTAGATATTGAAATTACTTTACCATCAGCTATGCTATACTAACATCATGTTTGAGTCGGAAGTGTTTCCGCTATTAGATCTGTAGCACCTGACACACGATATAATTAGCATAGAACTTAACATGTGATTTCTTTCTTCATTATAGAAATTGTTTTATCTCAGTCATGGAATATGTTTATGATTGGTCTATTCCATGATTGTGACTTCAGATATGTTTATGATTGGTGTATTCCATGATTGAAAAATATCTTTGATGACAGGTTTGCTTAATAAACATGACATTGGATCAAGCCTTGAGTGTATCATTAGTGGTGGATAGAAGATCCGAGAGGAATGTCAAACATCTGTATGTTTGAGGTATGAACTATTGTTAAATTCAACTCCAGTATTTGAAATACGATATTACTTTGCGGTTTTGCCACCATATACTCATAAAACACCATAATTGTTTTTATTGTCTCCACTTGAAATTCCAATCTTTAACACGATGCAGAACATACAACCGGCCCTAATTCGTTTCCATATAGGACCACAAATGCAATGACATTTTTCCTGAGTCACCTTTGGACTCTGCTCTCATACACTTGCCATTCTTCATTCAAATTCAATAGTGCATTTTTTATCCCGAACTTGTTAAGATGGTTGGTAAATGTCTCAAACCCAAACTGGAGTAACCTTGTTACCTTGTGACCTCACGGTATAAGATACAGATGAACTGCAAATTTCTTCTGACTAGAATCAGTTAGCTATCTATTACTGCATTGCACTGTTTAACTTTCCCTTTTATAGGTGTCACTTCTCAATTATAATAATGGCTCAGTTTAGGCACAGTCATCTTTACCCAGCATAAATAAGTGTCTTTTTCTGCATCAAACAAAAGATTTCCTCAAATTCTTGTAGATGACCTATCATTGAGAAATCATATAGGTTAAATATTTTCCCGCTTAATTAGAGATCGTTTCTCTTTATCCCTGTAACACATTCATTGAAATGATTTTCCTTTCTTTGGCATCCCTGTGATGTCATATATTTAGCTTGTTCCGCAGTGATCATTTCTATGTACATTTCTAAAATAATGAACTCAACATTGAGCAGTGTGTTGAGCTGGAGGAATTGTCACAAGTATGCTATCCTATTGCTAATGCTTGGTAGCATATCTTGGAGATAATTGAAGAATGTGTATTTGTTACCCGTATAATGTTAACCATTCTGTAATCTTTTTGATGATATATATTAGTATCTGATTCTGGACTTCATTCGACGTTTTCATTGCTGTATTGATGTTGATCAGTAGCATAATCTTATAAGCAGGCTGTTGTTCAATCCAGGTTCAACGTGCTAGGGATTCAGAAGGGGCTTGGTAGCTATTAATAACTCCAGACACACTGCCCTTGAGAAACATATTGCCGATTAGTGGTGGGTTTAGCTGATGTTAATGTTAATGTGAAGTATACAGAAGTCAATCCTTGTTAAATGGTAAACTTGAAACTTATATCAGTGTACCTTCTTTCTACTCTTTGCTTGCAACAGTTCCACTTTTTTCCTATCTTGCTCAAGTCGGTTCTTTAATATTCCCTTTTAACTGGTAATCAGTTAAAACATCCTTGAGGTTCAATTTGAATTTTGGCATGATATGGTTCCGAGGTCGATTTTTTGACCACAAGGTTATTCAGAAACCTTGCAGGGTAAAATTTCCCTCTTATAACAAAAATAAAAACAAACATCTTTTGAGGATGCATTATCATATGTTATTTACTATATGAAAGAACATTATGGCGCCGTTCTATCCATGTAGCCGACCCCACTTAGTGGTCTGGTTGTTGTTGCTGTTGCATTTCCTTTTTACTGCTGATATCAGTAGCGGTGGGTTGTATTTTTGTTAGCTTTTGACGTATGTAATAATTTGATGTTTGCTATTTATCTCTTTATTGGGTTTGATTTTAAGTTTTTATGGATTTGTCATTTTATGCCATGCCAGATTACATAAGTAATGTGCTTAATTTATGTCTTTGCATTACAGTTTGAAGATAACGGGTGGGGTGAATTTGATGAGAATGATGATCTCCAAGTTCCCCATTCTGGTAGCCAGCACAATAATCAGCTTGTAATAGAGGGTGATGGCTGTAATAAATCACTTCACGAGATTGATGCTATAAAGAGTAGTGGTAATGTTAGTAGCTATGGAACTCTCGGCAAAGAGGAATTATACTTGCAAAATATGACCCAAAATGAAAGAATACCAGAAAAAGGTTCATGGTCTGACACATCTGAGGGTGTATTTTCGTCATGTGATGGTGACTCATACAGAGAAGCAAAAGGGCTAACTTCAGATAATACAGGCATGTCTGACCACTGTTTCAAGAGCAGCAATATAGATTCTGGTGGTAGCGAGCTTTGTGCAGATGATACCATCTTGGAAGACAAGTGTGTGGTGGAAGATGATAGTGCGTGTCAAGATCCAATGAATCACATATCTCAAGATGATAATGAACTCAGTTTTCTTGATAATGATGGATGGCTGGATATAGGAAACTTAGAAGATGTTGACAGGATGTTGTAAGAAACCCTCCAATTTGACAGAATTTTCCCCATCTTTCCCTTTGTCTGCAAAATTAATCGATTCATCGCAATCATCATATTAATATCTAAATGTCACTTTTAAATTGCAGAAGTTGTGATTTAACTTTTGGAATGGAGAGTCTCAATAATGAAGCGGAGTTCTGCTGGTTTTCTTCTTCACATGGTGCTGAAGATTCCGATGATGCACTAAAGTCCAAGATAGAGCTTCATTATGCAGAAATGAGTCCATTGAAAAACATATCAGAATACAATATGGATTCCTCAAAAGAAAGCATTGGATTTCTTCCGGTCAATGGTTCAAACAAAAAGTTATCCCCTGGTGATAACAAGATAAGATCTCAAATGGATGTGGATGACAATGTTGTCCCTGCTTCATTATCAATGTTCAGTGAATCAGACACAGGATCTGGTCATAAAGATGTGTTGGTGCCGAATGAAAAGGTTAGCTAGTTGCATTTTGTTTTGATGTGGGTTATGAATTCTTGAATTTCAAATTGTGAAGTTATAATTCGATGTGGGTTCTTTATGAAAAACCACAGGGCTCATACAAATTTCCATATGATGATCCCTCAAAGGCACATGACAAAATAAGTTTGACATGTGCCTCTGATCTCGTAAGTCATATATTCTACAATGGGATTCAGTCGGTCTCTGAGTATGATCATAGATTCATCCAAGATGCTATAATTTAGAAAAACAAACTAATCCTCCACCCTCATTTTTTAAGTGAAGGAATTGAAATAATGAATTTCTACAGAAATTGAAATATTTTCGTCTATAGTTTTTGTAAGATGGTTTTATGGTATATTCATGGCCTAAATTTTTTTATCCTGATTACAGTTCTAACTAATACTAATACTGCTGAGTGTACTTTTAGGGAAATCTAGTAATCATTCCATTTGTCGTGAATAGTGCTTTTTCATGTTTCACTATTTTCACTTGATTGGAAATTGTGCTTGACCTTTATGCAGGACTCAAAAATTCTTTCATTTTGAGGGTAATTTGTTGGGTCTGTCTTGTTTACAATGCAAGTTTGATTGCAAGGGTGGGTTAGTTTCTGAATGCCCGGTGTATTTTATTAGTGTGAAACTGTAAACTGAATTAAATTCTTCTGTTTCAATTTGTGTATCACCAACAGTTTCTTTGTATTACAAATGCAGAAGAAGCTTCCAAAGTCATTAGCAGGAAAGCGTAAAAATGGCAATTCTGTTCATCCTTATACTCCTCTTGAGCAATATGAAGACATAAATCAGCGGTGTGGAGCCTCTTCTAGTGGTGTTACTTCTCTTGATAGTATCCAGAAGCATAAGCAGAACATAGATTCTAATTCCTTAGGTTGCATACTGACACAAATTCCTTCAACGCACCTAGAATTTAGTCATGCCCTAAATCACACTTCACTCTCTTCGACTTTCTCTGGATTAAGAGCTGAACATGATGGATATCTGTCTCCTTCATTTATAGATTTGTCTTATGCCTCAAACATGGAGAGTTCTCATGGTCATTCTTCGGTGGCTGCTGCCTCAAAAACAAATGAGAAGAGAGAAAAGTATCATAGCCATGATCACCTCTTAAGTAGGAGTTTCAAAGATGAAAGAAGGGCAAATGAAATGCTATTTCACAGTCCAGGTTCTTCTCAGCAGGTAACTCATCAATTTGAAAATGAAAATGAAGGTCATAGTAAAGTTCGAGGGGTTAGTCTAGGATTTTCTTCAGAAATAGACTCATCAACTGTACAAGAAAGCTCACCCATAAGCTCTGCTCTGGACCAAAACTCACTTGAAGCAAATAGCTTTTGCCACCTGCAACAGGTGTTGGAACAGGTATTCTAATCCTGCGATGTTCAAGTTTGTGCAAAAAATTGTTTATATTTCATAAGTTCATTTTTAATTGCAAAACTGTCGCCTGTTTTTACTGTTTTAATAAAAACATTTTTACGTGTTTCCTATGCAAAATTTTGAAAACAGAAAACAAAATGAAAACAAGGAGAAGTTTTTGTAATTTTAAAATGAAAACTGAAAATGTTTTTGTAAACCAAAAGAGGCGAAGGTTTATTATCTGTATATAATATGTCACTTATTGCTGATAAGTGAAAACCAATCACCTTTTTTTGATTGCAGTTGGATATTAAAACCAAATTGTGCATAAGGGACAGTTTATACCGTTTAGCTAAGAGTGCTGAGCATAGACATATTATAACAAACGCAAATGGTTGCATTGGAGATTGTACTGAAGCATGCAGAGACACAATAGCTCAGGATGCAAGCAGGTATTGCTCTCTTTATTGCATTAGATTTATCTGTCTCGATAACAAGGTAGCTGGCCTGTTGTAAAGTGGCTTCAGAGTTTCAATGACTGTGTAACATTATTTCGAGTATTAGTAGTTGTGAGTTCTTATCTGCAATTTTTAGCGTTTGCAAAAAAATTCTTTTGTTATTCACCAATCCTTTTTGGATCTATTTTAAAATAGTTTATGAATTAATCTTCTTTTTGATAAGACATAGCTTCATTCAGGTGTACAGGGTTCATTGATATCGAAACCAACACAAATCCTATTGATCGGTCTATAGCACACTTATTGTTTCACAGGCCGACAGATCCATCAACTTTGCTTCCAAATGATATCGCACCTTTCAAATCCAATGCAGTGGTATGCTTTCATGAATCTTGACATGTTTCAATGAAGCAGAAATCTATTGTTTGGTCCTAGCCTCATTTTCTGGTTTAATTGACAGATACATGAATCAGCAATCAATCCAGGAAAGGCTGAGAATCAGGTCTTTCAGGAAGATTCTTCTACCGATGTAGAGAAAAAACTTTTAGGGGGTAACACCTAGTGAAAGTGAAACCAACTTTGGCATAAGATGCTGTGTAGTTTATAGTTTTCGTGCCATTATATAAGATGATCTATAATTATTTCGGGTTTACTTGGAATTTTAATACGCGGTCCAGTTTTGCATTGCATGCCATGACACTGATGTACATTTGTAATTTGTAACGTGATACTGATGCACATTTTACATTTGTGCTGATCATAAGGGAGCAATATGCATAGTAGTGTTACACTCAATTATTTTCATGTGCAAGACCACCGAAATCTTGTGCAGCTGGTGGGTATTTAACTACCTCTGTATCTTTAAGCAAAAGATATAAGTGAATCACTGTTTTCATCTTTGAAATTATAGATCTCTCAATCACTACAATTTCGAAGACTAAAATATTTGATTCGTTTGGCAAGATATACAGTAAATTTTTGACAAAGGATGCAAACACATGAGCTGCATTTGATCATATATCTTTAATTCTTCTCATATAATTAAATGCTAAATTAAAAATGGGTTTAAGTCTTCATATTGAGACAGAAACAAACATCATAGAAGTATGTAACTTTATTCTTTTGGTGCACTGTACCCTGATGTCAAAAACAAAAAGAACAACAAGTTATAGATTCAGACATCCAACCTTAATTTGATCATCTATTTATCAACCTATCTATCTTTCAATAAAAATTCCGGAGTTACTAGTTGAAAAGGATTCATCAGTTAGAGACTGATCACAAGACATATCATCGTCATCTTCAGACATCAAGTGTACCTGTTGTATTTTCTCCACTTCTCTAACTACCTCTTTCATCTCAGGACGTTTCTCTGGGAACCTCTCAATACATCTCATTGCTATCTGCAACAACCTTAACATCCCAGGAAGAGCACTCTTTTGACAGGATATTTCTTTGTCAAATATCTCAGCAGTCCATTCTTCTCTCACAGCTCTATGAACCCAACTACAAAGATCCACACCATTAGTCCCTTGTGGAGCTGAGCACATGGAAACTTTCCCAGTTAGAAGTTCTATTAAAAGTGATCCATAACTCCAAACATCTGACTGCATTGTAACTTTTCTTGCATAACCATATTCAGGTGATTTGTAAACAACCATATGTTGAGCTGCAATTGGTTGTGCTATTAACGAGGCAAGGCTAAAGTCGGATACAAGAACTGAATCTTGTTCATCAAATAGTACATTTGAAGACTTCAAATTTCCATGAGGGACAATGTTATGGATCTTGTTGTTGAGGTGAAGGTACTCTAGTGCTCGAGCCACGCCTCTTGCCACTGATAATCTTGAGTTCCAATTGAATGGAACCCTGTTTCCGTCTCTTCCATCTGATAAAGTCACGCACAATTTGGTTACTAATTCATTATTATGACAAAAATCACTTTGTAACCATACATTATTGTCATATGATAAGTGAATTTAACATGAAAACCTATGATAAGATTATGTCAAACTTTAACATGCAAGTATTCTTTATACTTTGATCAAAGAGAACATTTTGCTTGAAAATTGTTTGAAACTTTAACATTCATTAGTGCCGCTAGTCATAAGCAAAAAGCTCACGGTATTGCCCGTCCTTACAACTGAGACTGCGACCCAATTGATGTCGGTTCAATAATAAATAAGGAAAACAAATATTAGTGTCTCAAAACTCAACTTATATATGTTTTCTTGAAACTAATATACAGATTCAGAATGAAAAAAAGTAGCAAGTTGATGTAACTTACCATGAAGTCGTGAGAAAAGGTTTCCATTCTGTGCATGTCTATAAAGCATTAGCTTCTCATCTCTTGAATGATAGTAAGCAAGCAAAGGCAACAGATTAGGGTGTTTAAGATCAGCAATCATTTTCACTATCTTTGCAAATTCCTCCTTAGTGAATGGTTTCAAGTCCCTTAACCTCTTTACAACAATGGTAGGTCCATTATTCAACATAGCCTTATAACTATTCCCCATAATTCCATGACCTAATGCCTCAGCAGAAGCTCTAAGAAGTTCTCCCATTTGAAATTTTGTCTCATCATTAAAGAACAATAACTCCTTTCTCTCTTCTACTGTCATCATTGTTGTCCCTTCTCCTATCTCTACCCTCTTCTCAATACTTGTTTCAACATCTTTCTCTTGTTCATGAAATGTGTTAATGTGTCCTTTGACTATTCTGTTGAGCTTTTTTGATGTGTTATAGTAAAGAATCAATAGCAATATAATTGCAAGAAGAAGAACCACATTGAGTATTAATAATAAAAGATTGGAATTGTTGTTGTTTTTATCGTCTGAAGATTTATTTTGGACTCCACTATCCCCTTTAGGTCCTTCTTGAGCCATTGCAAGAACTGAAAAAGTAATAAGTTGAAGAACAAAAAGGGAAAACCTCATTATGAAGTTGAGGTTGAAAGAAGTATTGTAGCTATGGCATAGAAAATTTGGGAGTGAAAATGAATCATGAGACACATTTCTATCTTCAATATACCTAATTATTCATTCCTAGTTGAAGACAATAACAAGGGCATCTACCTATTGATATTCTTTTGAGAATAATAAGATATGTGATATGATGTGATTTACTACATAGTTTGATACAAAAACAACCTTGGACATGTCGTGTAAAGCTGTATATGAATTAGAAAAAGGTTGGATTCTTCTTGCTATGTTTTTTTCAGTCAAGACGGCCAATATTGTCTTAGTGTGCAATCAGTGATTCCAATTAGGAGTGATTTTATTATCACCATAAGTCCATAATCACATGACATAAGCCTCTAGAGTTCAGTCCCATGCATTTTTTTTTGTGACATCAGTGAAAAATTTGTTTGTATTATTAGTATATAATACATATCACACTTTTCTTTTAATAATTTTACACTTTCAACATTTTTAGTTTGGTCAACAAAAAAAAAGAAAAAAGAAATATTATACACTTCAATCAATGGCAAACATTCCAACAATACAAAGTACAAACAAATCAATAAAACTACATACATATGCATTTAGTTGAAAGCAGAACATATCTTGCGAATTTCACCATCAACAC
>Ga0209282_1001952_pt1 | contig 11647 bp, 7 predicted proteins | sample Mtrugardesep15_FD_187529 | JGI IMG/M metagenome (GOLD analysis project Ga0209282, IMG submission 187529) | Root nodule microbial communities of legume samples collected from California, USA - M. trunc garden sep15 (SPAdes) (version 2) | ecosystem: Host-associated > Plants > Roots > Nodule...
CTTTCTAAAAGCTATATAGGTTCTTTGCTCCCTTAGAAAGAGTTTGGCTGTTCTGTCACGAGCAAACTTATCTCCAACAAAGAGAATCTTATGGTTCTTTGCTTTACACAATTAACACTGTTTTTTTAAGTGTGGTCCACACCAGAATGCTTGTTAAGTACATGTTTTGTTGGTACTTTGGTTTTCCATGTGATAAGCTTTATCAATATGATAAGTTAAACCTTAAAAAAAGAAGAGAAATTGCAATTGCAACTATTTATCTAAAAAAGTTCTATTAAAAATTTGATAGAGATGGAACCATCACTAGTAGACATTGCCGTCACGTTCTAGTATGAATTGGTGAATAATGCAATCCCCACCTTCCAACTAGCCTTGTATTTATGTAGTCATGATTGGATAGATGTTTAAAGGTGATTGATAGTCTAGCCAAGAAAAACAATCAGCTTTGCACCTTAAGAATTAGTCATGACTGTGACTGAGATACTTTGTCTTTCTCTAAGGGGAAAGTATATGATGTACTGTGTTATTATAAAAAAACAATCTATATATTCCAAGGTGGGTCTAGTGCCAAATTTGGAGTATCTGACTAAATAACAGTTAAGAAGTTAACATGAACAAGGTTGTGATATTCTGTCTGAAAGATAACAGTTGCACTCAGGGCCGGCCTAAGGGTAAGGCCACTAAAGCCCTAGCTTTAGGCCCACCAACAAAAATTTATCTGTATTTAGAAAATTTACTTCAGGCCACATCGACTATTGAAAATTATTGGGTTGGCCCTGGTGACACTGTGCATGGATGCAGCAGTTCCATATGCTAAAATATGTGTTTAATAACTACAAAATTTAGGTTTCAAAATATACTGTTTAGCTTCATGATGATTATCCTTTTCTGAAGGCTCTACGCATTTTCCGCATGTTACCTTCGACTGTGGTCACCATACAATACTGATTAAATTCTCATTATATCATAAATGCATTGCGCCGTACTATGGACAAATTTAATTTATTTCCAACAATTGCATTGTGATTATATTTCCTTCCATTTCTAGGGTGAGAATCATGAGCAATAGACACGCCATATATATTTTTACATGTAGAATTGTTTGAATGAAAATCAGATCTTATTTGTTATTTGGATCCATGCCAGTTCCTATTCTTAATGATACCTATTCTTGTGCACAGAAAATCGACAGTCATCAAACATTTACAAAGGCATCTCATCTGCTGCAGGGGATCCTCATATTGCAGAGAAGCCCAAGCAGAAAAAGGTTAAGTCAGCTTCCTCTTCCCGGTCACCATCATCTTCATCAAGACGATCAAGAGCATCAAAATCAAAGGCTACCTTCAATGAGAGAGAAGCAATACCAATTGCTCTGATGTAGCAGATTCAAGACTAGGAAATTAGTGATATTTGGCATCACCATATGAAACAAAGTATTCCTTTCCAGTAACCAGGGAAAGAATGATAATAAATATGGCAGTGAAAGTTTTCCTGGCTTCTAGTTAGTAAATTATAATCTAGTCCAGTGGATCAAAACCAAATTTTTCGTTTGCAGACAGAATAAATCGATGGAAAAAAAAAACTAATGTGGTTACTCACTTATTCTGGGAAGGAAATTTGTAACGAGTTTTTGGTTTTCTCCAAATCATATGCTGACCTTGAACTTATAAGCTGTGTTGTCAATTTTGAAGATTTGAAGGAATGGCATGGTGGTGTTTAGTAGTTGAATATCCGTTCTGTGACGTGTTCTTTCTTGTTTATAAATTAGAATAGTCCAGTCCATTCATAGAAATCCTATGAATCTTTGAGCATGCACTGAGGTGCTCAAAATATGGAAATGGTATTTGCAGCGTTCAGATGGACCTTGTAGATTTTGTTTGTGCATTAATATGTTGTGACACTAAATGATAAGTATTGCTATTTTTCCCACTCGAGTCTTTGAAAGATATCCAGAAGATTTTCTCATCTGTTCATAAACACTATTTTTCCGAGTAGGGTAAGATCAAGTCCTCACAGTCACATAATCAGCTCTTCTTACTGTGGCAGATTTATGGGCAATTCTAATTTGCAGTCATTATTTGTTACCTATATAAGTAAAATATTGTATTGGTCTATGAGTGATTAAGGTTGAATCATACTACACATTTATTTTGATTGCAAGTGTATTTTGAACATCTTAAAAACGGAAGTGCCTCTAGCATTCATACTACACATCTATGAAGGACAGACACTCTTCAGATTAAGCGTGTCTCCAGTATCGGACATGACACGTGTCTGACACCGACACAACATCGACACTTATAATTACACTGAATTATGTGACTTTTTCAAATTATTAGTTGTATCGACGTGTCATTGTTCGTTTCGTGTCCGTGTTCGTATCCGTGCTTCATAGCTACACATTCAATATTATTTTTAGCGTTTTTTTTTACATGTTCAGCTGTTCTCTCTCTGTTACAATTGCTTATTACATGAGTTTTCCATCTTCTTGTTAGCAATTTTAAATGAACATAATTTAAAAAAGAAAACTGAAAATATTATAAAAAATAAAAGCAAACTACTAAACTTTGAAGATTAGCAAATCATGGTCTATGGATAAATTAATCAAGTCGTTGTAATGGACTACTGATATATGACTGATTATTAAGATCCAACCATATGTGATTGTGTGCAGAATGTCTTTTTTGATGATTGTATAAGAACATTCTTAAGGAACCCACTTTATATTTTTTTAGTGGGTCAGTAAATGTCAACTCAAATGTATGATAGACTTCAATTTGTACTTCAGCAAGAGATTTATTCAGTAATAGGCCTGTTTGGTTTGAAGGTGGGAGGAGAACTATTGTGTCAATGTATATATTGTCGTGATTTTAAAGAAGTTGAGAATTGTAGCTTCAATCACACGTCTACTACCACCAAGAAAATAAATATCTGCAAAATTTCTTAACTTACAGATATCACTTCCCTCACACTTTTACGTGAATACGAAACCTTTAATAGATTTATGGAACCAAAATCAAATATTTTATTGTTAAAAAACCGTATGCAATTCACATTAAAGATACTCTCATAGGTTTTGAAAAATGAAAAAGATCAGTGGAGGAATGTTGGATTTTTTAGCATAGGTCTAAATGGAAGAATGTTTTTGCACTTTAAGCTTTAGTGGTCGAAGTTTGGGATTCATGATCCAAAAAACCTGATCTATTCAGTTTCAAACTGACATTTGTCAAAAACAATTTATCGCTTGTTTGGATTTGAGTTAGAAATCACGTAATATCGCGTCCCAAAAGGTAGCAAAAATGTGAAAATTCTAAAACTGTTATTTAGAGTTTTTGATAGACGTGCGTTTTTTTTCTTTCTTTCTTCTTCTTCATTTTCACCACTCAAGCAAACACATCATTAATAATTTCTATCTACCGGTTCATTTGTGAGTTTCGTACCGCATCCTTTATTTCACAAGGTTGGATAATCTTCGAGGCTCCATCAAAACTCTTTTTTATTTCTTTCGAAGAAAACCATCAAAACTCATATCCTGCTCAAATCTTAATCCATTCCCTTGTAAATGTCTGGACCCACCCCAATCTTAACCCTAACCCACCAAAACCCCTTTCTTCATTCACATAATAAATGAACGTACATCATCATAAATGGAAAAAATTACATTGTGACGAAATGACAGTTAAATTATAATTACCACACATTGAAAATGAAAATTTATTTATGTAATACATCTCATTTGATGCATTGTAAATGACACAATGCATTGTGACTCTAATAACATTTATTTTATTTTTTTGACAAAATACTCTAATAACATTTATTGATAGGCATTGAAAATAGACTAACATTTAATTCATTGTAAATGACACGAAATTACCCTCATCGTAAATAGACTAACTTTTAATTGATCTTATTTTTTTCTCTCTCCCATGATCTTCTCTCTTAAATATAAAGAGAGATAGACACAACATGTTGAAGGAGAAAGAAGGAGAGGATCCAAATCCACTTTAATGGTCAAATTGTTTGTAAAGTATATTGGTAAAAATATTTTATTATAAATTTCATCAATTAAAGTCATAATATATATACTTTAAAGTTTAAGCTAAAATAAATTTTCTTCTAATTACATTTAATGCAGTCATAATATTAAATTTTATTTTTTTAATCCATGTTTTTCTTTGACTAATATTAACTTTGTCAGTAACCCACTAGAAAATGTTGACTATGAGGTAACTCTATTCCATATACGTCAAAGACTAAAAGTGGTCTTAGTCAATCAAAATTCAAACCTTAGTTCATCATATCATGCGAGTCAAGTCCCTTCAATTAAACATACTCTTAGTTTAGTTCATATTCTCAATCTTTATCCAATTGTAAACCCTTTTTCTATTTTATCTTTTATGAATTCTCCTCTTCCTTTTGTCAAATAAAGCGTGAGATCAACATTAAGGTTGAACCCATCCTTTAAAAGTTAATTGTACCCTCAAATATCTTAACGACTAAGAATCATATGCATAATTTTAGGCCAATTTGAAGTAATGCCCGAAACTCGAGAGACTTGAATTGAGAGGAAAATGGTGTGAAACAACGCTGCAAGAAGAAGAAGTCTCTATGATTTGTTTAATAAGAGAGTTTGTAAGATATTGTTTGAGTTCATTGCATTGAGATCTGGCTTAAGTTCAACCAAAATTAGGTAAATCATTTTTCCATTTCTTTAACTTCTTGCTTTTTTTTTCTTAATACAATTGATGAAATACATTGGTGTGTAAAATATAGGCTCTTTGCAAACCAATCGTGCAAATTAATTGAGATCCTATCTATTTTCAAAAGAAATTGAGAAACATAGTGAAATACATTGGTATAAAATTAATGTATCAATTTTTTTTTTGTAATTATTTAAATTCTTGCTACCCTTCTAATGTTTGAGTTTTTTTTATCCATAACGACTGTTTTTAACTTCAGTATTGACATATCGTAGAATACACCGCGAGGTTTGAAGAAACATAGTGACGTAAAATAATATATCACCCAAACATGTCTGGACCTGAAAAAGAGAAAACCCCATACAATTTTGATCTTCATGTCATGCAACTTCAAGCACAACAACAAAATGTGTCACACCAAAATGTGGTTGATCATCCTCAACCAGCACAACAACAACAACAACAACAATTTCCAAACATGCCAATCAACATCACTTCTTCAATAGGTGATTTGGAAAGATGTAATCAAAACCAAAATTCTAGAAATGAAGCTCTTTCTTCCCTTGGAGACCAAGATCCCAATCATCATCAACAAAGAAGAAGCAGTTTTCGGCACTCGCATGAACAGATTCAAGAAATGGAAGCGTAGGGTCAATTGTTCCCAATGCTTTTCCTTTTTTAGATAATTAAACATATTTTCTTGTGTTATTTAGTTATTTTTCTTACTTAACATCATCAGTTATGTTTTCAGGTTCTTCCAGCAATGCCCTCGCCCTAATGGCAAGCAAAGGAACCAATTGAGTTGTGTGCTAGGTCTTACACCTACGCAAATCAAGTTCTGGTTTCAAAACAAGCGCAACCAAAATAAGGTAAAGGATAATGAAAACCCTGTTGAAATGTGAGATCTTACATGCACGGCGAACCCATAAAAATAAATTTGTACTTCCTTCGGTCTCAATTATAAACAAAAGTTTATTTTTTAAATTCATTTAATAACTAATGTATTTGATCTGTAATACAGACTAAATACATTAGTTATTAAATAAATCTAAAAAGTAAACTTTTACTTATAATTGAGAGACCGATGGAGTACGTCTTCAAATTTTATTGTTACAACATTAATGTATTTTCATTTTGGTTACGAAAAGAGATTGAAGTACACACACTTTGGATTGACGTAAATAAAAACAACTTGTATCATTATAATTTGATGATTCTTTGAGCACATATATGCATGCAGACACAACAGGAACTTCACCAAAATTATCTTTTGAGGGATGAGAATGAGAAGATTCGTGCTGAAAATAATATCTATAAGGAGGCATTGAAAGACACTTTATGTACAAATTGTGCTGGCCCAATTTCTATTGGTGAAGTGTCCTTTAACAACAATCAACTTAGAACTGAGAATGCTAGGTTAAAGGTTGAGGTATATATACTTTAAAATTGCTAATTTATAGTCGCTACTATAAAACAATTTATTTTTTTAATATAATTTACCTCCAGTGCACCGTGTATATGAAATTACTTTTATTTCTCATTTTATTCTTGGTTGAACTAATGGTTATGTTTTGTTAATTCTTTTGTGTCTTAGATTGAAATGTTCGCAGGAAAGTTAATAAACGATGTAGATCTAGTGGGTTCCTCCTCTAAAATTGGTCAAATGTCTACACCTGCATTTGAAATGGGAAGTGGTAGTGATATCTCTTCAAGCATGATAGAAGAATTGTTGAATTATAATGGTAATGACCCCTTAGGGTCCCTCTCAATTCCTAATGATTTTGACAAAGCAACGATTGTAGAACTTGCTGTGGTTTCTATGAAGGAACTCACAATGTTAACTCTTGCTGGATCCCCTTTATGGATTTCCACCAATGACACTGAGATTCTAAATGAAGTTGAATACTTTAGGGTTTTTCCCAAAAGTCCTAAACTCACGGGGTTAAAATCTGAATCTTCAAGAGAATCGGTTATTGTTACCATGAATCATATTAATCTCATTGATATGCTTATGGATGTGGTGAGTAACAAGATATCAATAATTTTCATAGGCATACTAATCAATTAATTTTATCGAGCAATTTTTATGTGAATCAATAATATTGTAATTTTCTATTGGCAATGATTTTAGAGTCAATGGTCAACTATGTTTCATGGGATTGTTTCGAATGCATTGACACTTGAAGTTCTATCACCTGGAGTGTCGGGGAACTACAATGGAGCCCTACAAGTGGTATGTGAATAATGTTATCCTTTTTTATTTAGTTTTAAAAAATATTTATGCTGACTTATTTAAGCTTATAATCAATTGTGAAACAATTTTAGATGACTTACAAAAACAAGTTATGATATATGTTCATAAGTTTTTTACAACTTATTTTCAAAAGCTCTAGATATATAACATGAAAACAGCCATAGTTTTATGGAAATAATTGGATTTTATTTATATGTAACGTTTTTGTCGATATAAATATTCAAACTTTTGGTATTAGTTCCTCTAAAAAATTTCTTTGACGTTTAGATCATAAAAAGTTTTTCATCCACATTTGTGATCCTTGTTTTTAAGTCAGGACATGTGTACCCTTTATATTTTTGAATGAGATTTTGCATAGATGTTTAAGATATATATTATAAAAATCTCTTCTAAAAAAATTAGATTTTTTTTTAGTAAAACATGAATTAAATATGAACTTTTAAGAAGAAAAAAAACATAAAAATTCATATTGTATTCAGGTTTTGCTAAACATTACTGGAGAAAAAAAATTCAAAATTTTGATTGATACACTTGAGATGACTTAAAAACCTGGACCAAAAGTGGTGATAAAAAATTTGGAATAAAAGTACAAGAATTTTGTTAGGGAGACTACATAAAAAAGCTGAAATATTTAGAGACAGAAAATATAGTTATCCTTTTATCTCTTGTTTTTAAACTTAATTGGTTGGGTCTAACACAACCACACAAAACGAACTTGTGGTGTAACTATTGCCCCCACTTATAAACATTAGCTCATGCCATCTCTCAATAGATGTAGGACTCTTAAACACTCTAAGAATTTGTGGTTGACCTAAAACAACCCCCAAAATCGACTTTAAAAAACAATTTAGCGATTGACCCCCACTTTTGAACACTTGTTTAGTCCACCTCTCAACCAATGTTAGACTTTCTAACATTTTGATATAAAAATAACTTATACATGAATACTTAGATGACAAACATTTATGTTATTAAACACTAAATCATGTTGTTTGATTTTATCTAATAAAAATTTCCTATTTCAGATGTCAGCTGATTTTCAGGTTCCTTCACCACTTGTTCCTGCTCGTGAAAACTATTTTGTTAGATATTGTAAGAAGCACCAAGAAGGGATATGGGCAGTGGTTGACGTTTCCTTGGATCACCTACGACCAAGTAGCAGTACAATGGCACGAAGACGACCCTCTGGTTGTTTAATTCAAGAACTACCAAATGGTTGTTCAAAGGTATGTCACGTTGTTTTATTTGAAACAATGAATATTATAATTTATTGCATGATGTTGAGAATGATCCTTAAATCTCCCACCTCAGCCACCATGCAAACCATATATTTAACAATTTACATTTTTTAGTTATTTAAAAATTATTATTCTTCAATTTTTATTTTTTTTACCAAAATGAATTGTAACATCTATTTAGGTTACATGGGTGGAGCATGTAGAAGTGGATGAAAACACAACAGTATCAAATCCATTCTGTAAATCTTTAATAACTTCTGGTCTTGCCTTTGGAGCTAAGAGATGGGTGACCTCATTAGATAGACAATGTGAACGTTTTGCTTGTTCAATGACCAACAACATACCTGTAGAAGACCATTGTGGTATATATTTTTAATTCTCTTAATTTCAGTTCACTTTTCATTTGTGTTTTATTCAATTTCAATCCATCCTTTTTAAGAAGTTGGATTAATCTACCGAAATTAGCATTAAGGAGAATCAAACACGAGACTATGAGATAAACATATTATAATGTCTCAAGCCAAAGTTTTAATATACATATAGGAGAAATATTTAATAATTTTCTCACAAATTTTTAAAACAAATTTAACATTAAGATACTTTGAAGAAGAAAAATAAATATTATTTTTATTGTTTTTGAAAATGCATTATTTCTCTAGCTATCCTTCTTTATTTTTCCATTATAATTATTGACCATTTTCATCTACTTATTAGCAATTTAAAATAACACAGATTTTTAAAAATCAAAATTTGAAAAAACTATAATTACATAGACTAATTCATATTTAATTTTTTTTTAAGTGGGTACACTTTTTTGCCTCCACTTTTGTCTTATTCATTTTTTAAGTGGGTAATTTTTTTTAATCTCACACTCAATTACTTAATATGACTCAAGTGTAACACATATATGCAATACAGGGGTAAATAGTCTTCAAGGAAAGAGAAATTTGCTGCAGTTGGTAGAGAGAATGAAAATATGTTTTTATGCTGCCGTTGGTTCTTCTGTAGCAAGTTGGGAGATGTTAACATATGATTGTAACGATGTAAGGGTCATGACCAAAACAAGTATTGATGAACCTGGAACACCTACCGGTATTGTTCTTAGTGTTGGAACTTCTATTTGGCTTCCAGTTCTTCCGAGGAGGCTTTTTGATTTTCTAGGAAGTCAAAATTCAAGAAGTGAGGTATGATATAACATTTTTTAAATACTCATGACATATTCATTAATTTATTTAGAGCTGAAATGGTATTTGATTTGGATAATAGAATTATAGATGTCATAGTATTGATTTTCCATACTAATTATCAACAAATGGTTTGTTTTTTTACTGCAAAAATATTATTAATAACAATGTTTCAGTATATGATTTGAACTTCATCCCCTGATGTTATAATGTTATAATGTCAAACTCATATTATTAAGCTAACACCATGTCATAGCAAATGAAATGAATCTCAACAAAATCACAGGTGTATTCAAAGTTGCATTTTATAAGCTTATATTAATGATTGAAGCTTAGTAGCTATTTTTTATTTCTTTAAACTTACGAACATTTTGTTGAATTTTACAGTGGGATGTTTTTTCCGCTGGGGGTATAATTAAAGAAATGGAACACATAACACATGGTCGTGATCTTGGAAACTATGTCTCTTTATTTCATATCAGCGTAAGTAATAATTGGTTTTTCACATAATTATCTAATCCAAGATTGTATATTCTAGTTAACAAATAGCCTAATGTTCTCCTCTCAAATTTTTTTAACCTAAAGTTCCTTTTGGTAAATGTCAATTAATTGCAGAGTGCCAATAGCGGCCAAAATAATATGGTGATACTTCAAGACAATAGCATTGATAATACATGCTCACATGTTATTTATGCTCCGGTTGATATTGGTTCTATGAATGCAATCTTAAATGGTGGTGATCCAAATTCTGCTGTTTTGCTTCCCTCTGGTTTTGTTATTCTCCCCAATAGGGCTCAGTTGAACAAAACAACAGGACCTATGCTTAATACTATTGAACATGGAGGTTGTCTATTGACAATTTCATTTCAATTTTTAGTTGATCCAAGTCCAACAAAAAGAATAGAAAATAACTCAATAGAATTTGCTGTCAAATTAATTAAGAACACAGCCGAACGGATCAAAGTTGCATTGGTCGATAGCAACGCCTAATTGCAAAGCTCAAGCTAGTAAGTAAATATATGACCAATTTATATACTAATGAAAATTTATTTATAGTTATCGATAGTTTATGATTAATGTAGTTTATTGATAGTTTATGCAGCTACAAAGACAAAGAGAAGGAGAGTAGTAGACAAATTGGGAAGAAAGAAAAACAAGCAAATGAGTACACCTTGAAATAGCTGGAATTGAAGGTTATCAAACCATCTTGAAAGAATCATAGACTCAAATCTTTGAGGATTTTTGATATTATTGTGTTGTGAAGTTGGACAAAACTTGTGATTTTATTTGTGTCTTTTTTTACATCATTGTAGATTTCTGTGGTTATTTTCCTGTTGTGCTTCTTTTATGCAGACATTTTTCTTTTGTTATTTCAATTATAATTGCAAATAACATCTTTTGATTAGGGATCTCACCTAACTCTATAAAAAATGCTATATGGTGTGAATTTATTTTCGCACAAGAGTAATGAAAAGACGTGAAAACATTTGATTTGTTTGTTTTCACTTTCGTTTGCAAATTTAATTTCAATTGAAAACCACTTCATCATTATATTTTTTTTGAGAAAGATGGACATGTTATTGCATTTAGCTGTATAGAAAAAGAATAAAATATTTTTGAGAAATAAGATTAAAATAAATTTTTCTTTATCATAATATCCAATATTGTTCGGTTCTTGTGAATTGTTTTTCCTCTTGTGAATTGTTTCGTCTATTATTGTGGATTGTTTCTATTTTAATGAGACGTAACTAGTTTTTTAATTGATAATTTCAATAATATTATAAAAAGATGTATGTTGGTTGAACATTTTTTTTACCTATTCGATCTTTTTTTTTACAATAGTTTTCATGAAATTTTGATTAAATTTATTTTGATTTTGATTTAAGGTATATATATTTTTCACTTTTATATTGTAACAAACTATATTTATATTTCTTTTAAAAAAACTATATTTGTCTATTTTTATGACACCAATAATATAACAAATATAATATAAATTTTCATTTTTTCTTAATGACACGTATAACACTTTTATAGATAAGTTTGTTTAAAGATATAATTATAATTGAAAAAGCCGTCCTAAAACCATATATTTCATTTATATAGTATAGACAAAATATTGTTATAGTGATAAACTATAGATTTAAGGCTTAAATATGTAAATCATCCCTGTAAGTTCGCGTGTTTTTGCTTTTCGTCCCTGTATCTTTTTTTGTTCTAAAACAAACCCTGTAAGTTACAAACGTTTTGATTTTCGTCCCTCCCGTC
>Ga0209282_1001953_pt1 | contig 11646 bp, 3 predicted proteins | sample Mtrugardesep15_FD_187529 | JGI IMG/M metagenome (GOLD analysis project Ga0209282, IMG submission 187529) | Root nodule microbial communities of legume samples collected from California, USA - M. trunc garden sep15 (SPAdes) (version 2) | ecosystem: Host-associated > Plants > Roots > Nodule...
AAAAGAAAAATGCTTTGTTGAGAAATTTGTTTGTTGTTGGGAGAGCTTTTGAAAGTAGTGAGAAATTTGAGAGAGATTGAATTCTTTTGGTGTAAGCTCCTCCTAAATGCCTTGCTAGCTTGTTGTATTTATAGAGGCTTGTGATAGAGAGGCTCCAAGGCAGATGGCAGCTGTATCCATTTCATAGAAAGCATCCCCATGTGCGTGTGATTATCTTTGAGGTGCAAGGATGTTAAAACATGAAGATTTGTGAGATGCAGAACGTTCTTGAGACATTCTCTTGAGCTACAACTTTGTGACAGCAAGCATACACGTGAAGTTGTGATAGCTGTGATATGGTGGCATTGTCAAATCATCCTTATCTTTGTTGAACTTTCACCAGAACGTTCTTGAGAACGTTCTGCTTCATTCTTGAGAACATTCTCCTTCCTTCTTGAGAACATTCTTCTTGTATGATTTTTGCTTTTCTTTCTTTAAGACTCACGTGGGTCTTTTATCTTTTGCTACTGAACATTCCTTTTGTTGCATAATTATTAATCGATGGAAAACAATAAAATTAAACAAATTGAAACATATTTTTGTGATTTTTTGAAATTTGCCTGGACAAAATTAGGGTACTACAACATTCTATAAAACCTTCAATGTTACATACTCACCTAAGAGATTACTGAGTTGTAATCTAACGAGAGGGCTCTGAGTCAAGAGATTAATCAAAGCTATTTTGTTAATGATAATGAAGTTAGAATAATAATTGTAGGGTTTAAGTGCAATTTACCAAACATTGACGGATATAAAACTCGAAAGACATGATCATTTTTCTCCAAAAATCATTACAAATCTATTTACATTTTGCTATTTAATTTATGATTGTTAAACAAACTATTTACATTGTGAGACCCCCCAATTTTAATACATCTATGTTGATAATGTCTTTGCCGAGCAGAAAATAAAGTAGTTCATGTGGAGAAGAATTTTATACTTTATTACTTTGATAATTCTTAACTCACTTGCTAAAAGTCTATCAATATACAAGAGGGGGGCCAATGATTATATAACTGATTCGTATAATAGATGCGAATAAGGAAGTGGAATAAATTATGCAATGATTTTTTTTAAAATATAAATTCTTTATGATCTAATGGTTTAATTAAAAAATAGATTGCTCATAACATACGTTCTACTTATTCATAAATATTCAATGGTGTTTTATATTCATACATAATTTTATGATGGTATAAACATATACTTTTCCCTTTACTCTTGTGAAAGGTTAAATTTTTAATTTTTTTTTAAAGGATGCCAATTTAGTAAAATTGTATTTAAATATTTTGATTATTATGTTTATTACATAATCTCTTTCCTAAGTATGCTAAAGGGAGAAAACACAATGATATATTTAAAGGACATTTAAAAAAGATTTTAGAATTTTGAAGGGTTTATAAAATTTATCATGCTTAAACTATTTACTTATTTCTATAAGACCATGAAAATTCTTATACACTATAAATAGATCAAGTCATTTACTATTATTTGGATGCAAATTGAAAAAATATGGTTAAAACTCCGAAATTGGCTTATGTTCTAATTCTAATTCTTTCCATATTTCTTAGCATAATAAAATCTAATTCTAGTGTCATAGTAACTATTGGTGGTTCTTGTATAAGAGATAAAGATTGTCGAAAATTTCATGGAGCTAATATTAGGTGTCGTAAAGGCAAATGTGTATCGATCTAAAACATCCTAACGCGATAAATGAGTTCTTTCTCTAGTAGGAGAATTGTACGGTATACCTTATGCTAGAATATTTCACTTATTGTCATTTAGTTTTTATGCACGCTCTCAATAATTTTCTTCTTCTTCTTCTTCTTCTTCTTCTTCTTCTTCTTCTTCTTCTTCTTCTTCTTCTTCTTCTTTTGTTTTTTCCTAATTTCATGGAACTTGAAGTTATTATTTCTTACTATAAGATGATGGAAATGAAATAAGATAGTGATGAAAGTAAGTCAACACGAGTTTTTTAGTCATATTTGTGTCATTTTGTAATGTTTTGAGACTCAAATGCTTGTATACATGGTTAAATCAACTCAAGATTCATAAAAGAGAAGTCTTGCACAATTTTGAGAAGAATGCAAGAACTTTGGCTGCTGGAGAAATCGTGCCATGATGGACCTGAATCGTGGCACGTTCGAAACGTGGAATTTACCTGATGTTGCTAGAAAAATCATGGCACGATGGATATGTAACGTGCCACGATGGTTGAGTGAATTTGCTGCCACGTAGGATTAATGAGCAAATCATACCACGATGGTCGTGAAACGTGGCACAATGGTGGGCTTTCTGAAACCCTAAAATTCTTTCTATAAAAGCCAGAAGCGACCAGAGATTAAAGGGGCGATTTTTGGAAAGCTAAACAGAGCATAGACGACACCAAAAAGCTGAAGAACACACAATGGATCTCACCCAACTCATAGTTGGTTTAGATTTATGTATGTTCTATTGTTTCTATATGTCTTTGATTATGTTAGTTATGAGTATCTAATCTTCTCGATTGATTGAGCCTTGATGAATCTATTGTGATATGTGAACCATGTAGCGAACTCTCTTTATTATCAATAACATTCTGTCTTTATTCAAAATTATTTGTGCTTAATGCTTTTCTTATGATTGTTTGTATGATTACTAACCCTAGCTTATTTCAATCGTATTAATTGATCTTAGGAGTTAATTGACTACTAACCCTAGCTATTAAACCTGAAATAGTGATTATGTTTGGCTTTACATATGAAACTAGAGATAGGAAGTTGCGAGTTATGACTTATGGATTAACGTTCTCACCATGCTTCCGCAGTTATTCAATCAGATTAAGATATTAAAAGGTTATAACTTAGGAAAGGGTTTTGAGTCAAAAGTTTGATCAAAAACACTTAGCTAATCCGTCATAAAGAATGGATAAGTGTTGAGAGCAAAGTAGAGATAAGCTATTTCACATAAAGCAATAGAGGATTCACCGGCTTGATCATCTGTTTTAATCCAATTAGCATACCATTTTATTTACTTTGTTTAAGTTTTATGCAACCAAATCCAACTGTCTAGGACAACCCATAAATTTAACACATCCTTAATTTTAACGTCTTTGCCGAGTAGAAATTGAAATAATCCCTCTGGATACGAACTTATAAATTTTATTACTTCAATTCATTTTTAGTACACTTGCTAAAAGTCTATCATATAACAAAGAGAGTTTTGCTAGCTATTTTTTTTATGCATTTCAAGTTGATTTCAGTGTAATAATGGAGTATTTAAAGCTGAAATAGATAGAAATCAAGGATTCATAGAAAGCTGAAAATTGAGCCACAATTTCACTAGATTGGGCCATATTTGGACCCCAAAAGAAGCAATTCCATTGGACAATTTTTGGACCACGATTTTGAGGAGCGTCTGAACATAATTTAAGATTTATTCACATTGGGGTACAATTTTGAAGGACCGGGGCACGACTTTGCCGCACTAAAAACATATCTATAAAAGGTATACGTGTTTATGAGCCAAGAGTTCAAAATTGTAAGTATAAAAAGAAGATTTTGGAATTGAAGAGCTGGAGAATTGGTGGGAGACCATCACAATTCATAGTCGGTCCTCCAATTTATGTAATGAATCCTTCTTTTGAATTAGTTGTTTATGCTTTAGCTATGAGTAACTAATTTCATTGTGCTTAAGCTTGAGATGAATCTCTTGTAAGCTATATGGCCATATAATTTGTATGAACTCTCTTGAATATCAATGAAGATATAGTCTTATTTAGATTTCCTTGAGTTTAATATCTTTTATATGTTTATGATTGACTACTATCCCTAGCATTTTGAATATATGAATTGACTATAGACTTTGAAGAACTACTAGCCACAACTTCTGAATCTGACCTAGGTAATCTGATTAGCTTAACTAGTTAAGCTAGAGATAGATAATTGTTAAGTTATGATTTAGAGATCAACAAACTTTTAAAACCTCCAACGATTTCGAATTCACGTAAGAGATTAAGAGATTGTGACTTTATGAGATAGTTCTAATTTAAGAGATTGATTTGAACTACTTTGTTAATCTATCGTTAGACTAGTGAAAAAATGATAGGAAAGAGGTTCAAATTATCATGTAGTGAACATTTGAGGAATCAGTCGGCTTAATCATTCTTCACATTAAGTTTCTAAAACCAACTTTTGCTATCTTTTCCAACCGTTTATGTTACTAAAACAACAATTGCCTTGCGTAGCCCCGCATTTATACACATCCTTAATGTTAATGTTATTGTTAAGTAGAAGTTAAAATAGTCCTTGTGGATATGAAAATAATTATTACTTCAATATAGATATAGTTTAGAAGTTCAATTATTTTGATTATTATGTTTATTACATGGTTTGTATCCTAAGTGTGCTAAAGGGACAAAAATAACACATTGATATATTTTGAATTCTCAAGGGTTTTTAAAATTTTATAATGCTCTTCAATCTGGTTGTTTGTACTTGTGCCATGGTAGCTTAATTTCTTGTGATTAGGTCTAAGATGACTCTGTTCTAGCTGTTTGAACAATGTAAACTATGAAACTCTATGCAACACATTTGCAATTCTAGTCTTTATACAATAAAACTTGTGTTTAATTCTTTTTGTATCTTGATCATATATAAAATAAACTCAAAGATGAGTTGACTATTATCACTAACTGTTGACTTAGATCTAGTTATAGACTTTAATCAAACAGGTCACTTTAGAGATATCAACTTGTTAGGTTGTGATTAAATATTAGCGTTCAATAAACATTCGATGTTACAGACTCACCTAAGAGATTAGTGAGTTGTAATCTAAGAAGACAGCTCTGAATCAAGAGATTGATAAGAACTATTGTGTTAATTATAATGAAACTAGAATAATAACTGTAGGGTTTAAGTGCAGTTTACTAAACATAGATGGATATAAGATTAGAAAGACATTATCATTTTTCTCCAAAAATCATTACAAATCTATTTATATTTTGCTATTTATTTTATGAGTGTTAAAACACTTTTTGTGGAATAAATTATGCAATGAATTTTTGTTTAAATATAATTCTTTATTATCTAATTAATTAATTAAAAATAGATTGCTATAACATACGTTCTACTTATTCATAAATATCAATGGTGTTTTATATTCATACATAACTTTATGATGGTATAAGCATATTTTTTCCCTTTACTCTTGTGAAAGGTTAAAAAAATAATAAATTTATTTAAAGGATGACAAGTTAGTAAAATTGTATTTAATTATTTTGATAGTTATGTTTATTACATGATCTCTTTTCTAAGTGTGCTAACGGGACAAAAATAACACATTGATATATTTAAAGGACATTTATAAATGATTCTAGAATTTTGAATGGTTTATAAAATTTATAATGCTTGAACTATTTAATTATTTCTATAAGACCATGAAATTTATCATACACTATAAATAGATCAAGTCATTTAATATTATTTGGATGCAAATTGGAAAAAATATGGTTAAAACTCCGAAATTAGTTTATGTTCTAGTTCTATTTCTTTCCATATTTCTTAGCATAATAGTATCTATTTCTAGTTACCTGGAAACTTTTGCCAGTAAATGTATAAGAGATAAAGATTGTCCAAAATTTAATGGAGCTAATGTTAGGTGTCGTAAAGGCGAATGTGTATCGATCTAAAACATCCTAATGAGATAAACAAGTTCTTTCTCTAGCAGGAGAATTGTACGGTATACCTTATGCTAGAACATTTCACTTGTTGTCATTTAGTTTTTGTGCATGCTTTCAATAATTACTTTTTCTTCTTATGTTTTTTTTCCTAATTTCATGGACCTTGAAGTTATGATTTTGTACTCTAAGATTATGGCAATGAAATAAGATAGCAAAGAGAGTTTTATTTATAGTGTCTCCTTATGATGGCACCATGTCAAATTTGTTTTGTTAGTTATTTTTTATGCATTTTCAGTTGAGTTCAGTGCAATAATGTAGTATTTGAAGCTTAAATAGATAGAAAACAAGGATTCACATAAAGCTGAAAATTGAGCCATGGTTTCACTAGATTGGGCCAGATTTGGACCCCAAAAGAAGCAATTCCATTGAACAATTTCTAGGCCACGATTTTTAGAAGCGTTTGAACATAATTTTAATTTTATTTCACATTGGGGCACGATTTTGTCACACTAAAAACATATCTATAAAAGGCAGACGTGTTTCTGAGCCAAGGGTTAAAATTTTTAATGATATAAAGAAGATTTTGGAATTGAAGAACTGGAGAATTGGTGGGAGACCATCACAACTCATAGTCAGTCCTCCAATTTATGTAATGAATCCTTCTTTTGAATTAGTTGTTTATGTTTTAGCTATGAGTAACAAATTTCATTGTGGTTAAGCCTGAGATGAATCTTTTGTAAGTTATATGGCCATGTAATTTGTATGAACTCTCTTGAATATCAATGAAGATCTAGTCTTATTCCGATTTCCTTGAGTTTAATATCTTTTATATGTTTATGATTGAATACTAGCCCTAGCATTTTGAATGTATGAATTGACTATAGACTTTGAATGACTACTTTCTACAAATTCTGAATCTGACCTAGGTAATCTGATTAGCTTAACTAGTTAAGCTATAGATAGATAATTGTTAAGTTATGATTTAGAGATAAACAAACATTTAAAACCTCCAACGGTTTCAAATTCACTTAAGAGATTATGACTTTATGAGAGAGTTCGAATTCAAGAGAATGATTAGAAATACTTTGTTAATCTATCGTGAGATTCGTGAAACAATGATAAGAAAGAGGTTCAAATTATTATGTAGTGAACATTTGAGGAATCAGTCGACTTAATCATTCTTCACATTAAGTTTCTAAAACCAACTTTGCTATCTTTTCCAACAATTTATGTTACGAAAACAATGATTGCCTTGCGTCCCCCCATTTATACACATCCTAAATGTTAATGTTATTGTTAAGTAGAAGTTAAAATAGTCCTCGTGGATATGAAAATAATTATTACTTCAATATAGATATAGTTAGAAGTAAAAAAAAATTGGAGGAGAGGGAGTGAAGATGTTTGCAAATACAATTGGATTTAATGGGGAAAATTTTGTAGTAAAAAGGAGTTTAGAGGACTGGGAGTTTGTAAAGTTAGGGAATTTAATTTGGCTTTGTTGGGAAAGTGGTGTTGGAGGTTATATATTGATCAGTATGGGTTGTGGTACAAAGTGCTAGAAGCTGAATATGGGGAAGAGGGATGTTGTATTAGGTGGGGGGTCAAAGGTGTTTGGATGGTGGAAAAAAATATGTGGAGTTAAAGATGTCGTCGGGGTTCAGAATGTAGGGTGGTTTGAAACCGGGATGAGGCGTCAGTTAGGTAGTGGAGAAAATTCCTCATTTTGAAATTATCCTTGGATAGAAGGAGGAAACATCCGTCATAGATTTAATTTAGCTCTTTGATCTTCCTGTCGATCTTAACATTTATGTGGCAGATATGAGGAGGTTAGGTTGGGGGGGTTGATGATAGGAGGTGGAGATGGGGGGAGTATTTCGGTGGTAGGAGGAAATGTCGAGTGTTGTTATTTGTTGGTTAACATTGTTTTGCAGGATTCTATTTCGGATACTTGGGTCTGAAAATTAATGTAAGTTCCAAAAGAATCTTACTATTTGAAATTCTTAACATGTGCAAAATTAGAGATGATAGAAAAATCTAAATTAATTTTATGTGTTTGGAATCATGTTTTCTTGTTGATGTGATCAATAGATTTGGTGGGTTATGCCTTTAATGCGGCCTTATTCCATGTTTTTTTGTCCTCCAAATTTCTCATTTTGCCCAGTTCAGATTATATAATCCAATAATATTTTTAGATATTTTGGATTATATAATTCGAAGACCTAAAAACGACAAAAATCAGAGAAACTGGGCCCAAGAGGGGCAACCATGCGCCTAGAGCATATGTGATTCGCCTAGAGCATTTGCAAAATTGCACTAGATGCGCCTAGGGCATGCTATATGCGCCCCGAGCATATCAAATGCAAGGGGTGCATGCGTAATTTTATTCGTTTTTGTGGGTTTAGCCCGCTTTTTTAGCCCAAACACAATTAGAAATCTCCATTATAGATACCAACCTAAATCATTCAGAATTTCTTGTTTAGAACTATGGCAGTTCAAAAGGAAGGCAACTTTGGAGCTTCAGGAGAGTTTCTATCTTCTCCTTGATTTTCTAGGGTATGTTTTTGTCTTTAGTAATTTGTTTTTAGTTACCATGTTTAACTAAATCTTTTTAGGTTAGAGTTATAAGATGAACCACTGATTTAGTGATTTATTTCAAAGGAGCGTAACCTTAGATTAGGTACCTAGGTTGTGGCAGGACCTAACATTGTTATTACTATCTTTTTGATTATATCTTGATATTTATAGCATTATACTAGTATCTATCTGTCCAGGAAGTAAGTGATTATTAACTAGCGAATACCGAAAGATAGTTGACCCTAGTAGTAAGTACTTAGGAGGTGACATTACTAAGACTAAGTAGTAACTTTGTTGAACCTAGGATTTAACTGGTTAGTAATTAGGAAAACAAGCGTCGGGGAATAAACCTTTATCGAATCTTTCTCTTAAAACCCTTAGTAAGGTAGACATAGATTAGGGCTGCCCGTTTATAGAACTACTAAGAGTGGAGAAGAGGGTGTGTTATGAGAGTCCCAATATTCATAGATGGGCCGACCTAATGGAACCTTGGCCTTCATTGCATTCGGAAAAACTGGAACGACAATTTAAGTTTATGTTTCAATTACCTTTGAATTAACAAGACCCCACACATAAGGATCACCGTGTGATCAATAGGTGCAGTTAGCCATCAAAGGGATAGACTAATTAGGTTAGAAACGTCTCAACGACCTTATCACTTATATAGTCTACCTAAGATAAATAAACGCGACATTACTGTTACTTTTCTACAACCAAAAGAATTAAACTTACTATGTTGCAAACAAATTAAAATTGCAAGCTTTCTAACCCTTAACTTTTATATCGTCAAACTTACAAAAATAAGTAACGCGAATTGTTTTGACGAAACAACAATCCTTGTGGATACGATACTCTACTTATCACTTTATTACTTGGTAAACAATTTGGTACACTTGCCATATCCGACCATCATTTAACCATAACATTTTCAACAACATAATACAACAACGTAAAACAATAACAATAATGATAATTGAAGCAACATAATTAAACACAAACAAGCTCATAAGTTACCAATAAAAAAATCATCAGGTTCATCCATGCAAGCCTTGATTTCTTTGCATGTATTGGGTCTGATCAAACTTCTATGAATATCATGAAAATATCTCACCAAGGAAGCGTCTAACTAGACCAGTCCCTTCAAACTACACTTACCAAATACAGAGAACATGTTTCTCACATCATTGTTGTTATGGAGCTTCATCTGGGCGAACGTAACACTCCCATCTGAGTTGATCGATGAATGACGATACTTTACATTGTTCACTGCTCTTGTGTCTCAATGGTTATGATGACCATTAATTTGGTCCACCTGATCCTTCAAGCTAGGCAGTGTAACGTCAATATGGACTCTAAACATATTGAGTTTCCCCTTGTTGTAGTACACTCTAATTCTCCAGCACTTTAACAGAAATATGAGATACAATTTAATTTTCACAAATCATCAAAAAATGGTTAAGTTGCCTCTCTAACTCAACCAACTTGTTTTTTTGTTGTTGAAGGGAACTCAGCCAACACTTTTAGTGGGGGATAAATGCAACATGAAAATAGGACTATGTTACCTTAGAGAAATCGATAAACAAACACATTGGACCTTGGATTAGGATTGTATGCAGTCCTGCACTCACAAGATTTGTGGTGTTTCGATTTAGATCAGACAATCTATGTTTCAAGCTAAAATTTGATTGTATTTATTAATTCTAAAATTGATATCAAAATCTAGATTGTCCAATCATAATCGAGTGTCCCCATATCATCCGACAACAAGACGACATGCAATTCAATTCCTTGGACTCACGATCAATTAAATAAGCCTCCAAATGCATGATTTTATCTCCGTAATAAAAATATCGATCTCAAAGGGACTAGTGATCATCAAGATTACCTTTTTCTCCTAAGTATACAAATAAAAATTGTTTGAGTTTTGAAAGATTGATTAATGGTTTTGGTTGAAGGTTTTAACAATATAATAAAAATATATTAGAATTGTAGATTTTCATCACAAGATAGAATTTACAATCTAAAGGCCCTATAGTGCTATGCAAATCAATAATAGGAACATTTGTTTCACCTTATAGATCGAATATTTACCTTTTCTTTTCAACAAAGAATGATGTCCAAGGTTATGAATTATAATAATGTTATAATTATTAGATTCTTTTGAAAAGAGTTGATTATAACTAAATGTTAACCAAGTTCAAACATCCATACTCATAATTCATATAAACATATGATTATTTGGTCTTGTTATGTTTATATCAATTGCCACCTTGACGAGCTAAACTCAAATAATCATATGCCACAACTTTAAAAGCACTAAGATGACATCTAAAAAACATAGCAACAAAGGCTTGATATTTTTAGGAAAATATATCATTGTGACTTCTTTCCTCAATCTCAAGATTTCATTGTAGAAAAAGAAAATAAGAGAAAGCAATAAGTAAAAACTAAAATACTAATCGCCTTATCACCTAGGTTTCGTTTCCAGCAAATGTGGATCTTCCTCAAGTACAATTCTTACATTATCTACGACTACTTTTTCTTCATTTTGCTCCGAGTTGCGTGAATTATGATTCCAGTTCCAACCTTTGGTTTCATCAAACTACACATCTATACTTATTAGTTATTATGAACTTCTTCTCATTTGGTGAGTATATTTTGCAGGCACCTGTGGGCTGTGGAGTGATAGCCTATGAGAATCATGGATTGACTTCTATCATTCATATTTCTTCATAACTGCTCAGATACATGCTAAACACTCTAAAATGAGCATTGACCAACACTTGGCCTCAAACCTGTTCAAGCTTCATAATGTGCCTTGTGTATTATCTTTCTTTTGCTTTGATCATGCTTTCAACAAAACCATTATGTTGCAGTGTTTTAGTGAGCTATAACATCATGCTAAATGTCTTCTTTTTCATAGAATTGTGAAATTCAGTGGAGATGTATTCACCTCTTCCATCAATTCTTTTATTTGAATTTTAATCTACTTAAGGTGTTGCAGATCCATATACACCTCATTTGCTTTAAAAAAATAAAAAAATATCAATATAGCCTACGAAAAGCAAGATTGCAAACATGTTCTTTTACAAAAAAGTGAACTTCCTGTTAATTGGTGGAATACAAAAGGGGCAGTGATTCTAAATAGGATAATACTAAACACAGCGAAGGAATTTTCGTGAAGCTGCTCGCGAGTAATTTGGCAGCATAATACCCATTAGATTTCACATTTATTTGATGGACTGCTTCCGAAAAAAAAATAAAATTAAAAGCATGACTGTCGTGTTTTTCGGACAGAACCAACTGTGATTGGTTGAATTGTGTTTCGAGACAATTTCGGAAAGCTTTTTCTCTAGATATATAGCACTACTGTT
>Ga0209282_1001954_pt1 | contig 11645 bp, 8 predicted proteins | sample Mtrugardesep15_FD_187529 | JGI IMG/M metagenome (GOLD analysis project Ga0209282, IMG submission 187529) | Root nodule microbial communities of legume samples collected from California, USA - M. trunc garden sep15 (SPAdes) (version 2) | ecosystem: Host-associated > Plants > Roots > Nodule...
AATTCATACAAAATAAAATGCAAAAAAAATATGATAGGCACGGTTCTCTCACTTGTCTCTCTACCTCCTCCTTCATCATCTCATTTTGTTGTTTCTTCTTCTCACTTGTGCAACCCCATCATCAGTCAATTTCCAGCGACATTCAACCTTCTTCTTGCAACTTTTAATAAAAAAAATAACTACATATTCATCATCTTCTAGATCTCATTTATTCTTTGTGTAACTTTTAATAAAAATAACTACATATTCATCATCATCTTGATCTCATCTATTTTTCTATCAAAGCCAAATTCTAAAAGGCAAAAATATGTTTTTTGTCCCTGCAAATATAACGAGTTTGATTTTTGGTCTCTCGTAAAAAAAAATTGAAATCTATCTTTGCAAATTTTTTTGTTTTATAAAATAGTCCTTGGCCCAACTTTACTGATGATCTGGTGTATTTTCGCATATGTGGTAGATGCTTACTGTGTAAAGTTGGCCATGTGTCATCCAGTTGGTAATTATGTCATTTATCATACTTTAAAAAATCAAATAATATATTTTTGGAATTAAAAAAAATAATTAATTTTAATTAATTAAAAAAACTGCAAAAAAGGGAGTTAAGATTTCTCCATTTAAATTTTTCTCTATTTATATCATTTGGAGAGATATAGACACATAAAATGAGTGGTGAGTCATATCATTAAATGAGACTTACCAACATTAATTATTTTCAAAAATTTATGTGTCTATATCTCTCCAAATTGTAGAAATGAAAAAAAAAATTAAATGAAGAGGATCTTAACTCCAAAAAAGGGAGAAAATTCATGAATTTATCCACTACCCATAAATTCAAAGCCAAGTTCATCCTTAAGTTCATCTCGAAACACAGATTCATCTCCCAAACAAAGACAAAACACCAAAAAAATGAAGCTATACACAATCCCTTCCTAATACCCGAACCACATTACAAAAACCTGCATCAACAACTGAAGGGCCGAAGAACACAAACCCCCATAACATAACCAAAAAACAGTGTCGTAAAACAAATTCAAGGGGAAGAAATCACTTCTTTCGGAAAATTAAAAATAGTGAAAGAGAACAACAAATGTCACAAACCCAGCTATCAAGTCACCGCAACTTAAACACTTCTCCGCCATCGACCTCGTCGCGCTACCATGTGCACCACCGTCATCACCGCTGGCGTCCTGTTCACCAACCACCAAATCTGCCATCACCGACGCCACAACGTGGCTGTTCTCACTCTCCTTCTCACGTGACTCTCTTCCATCACATGTCGTCGTCACCATCATTCGCCGCATCTGTCAGCAACCTCCACCTTCAAATTCAACCACCAGATCTGAGATAAGGATTTGGGATCGGTGGGAATTATACCAAACACGTTCATTTGAATCGGAGAGAATCTTGTAGGTGTGTTGTTTGTAGCTCAACACGTTTCATTAGTTTGGATGAAGAAAGAGGAAGAAAAAGATGAAGGGTAGTTGATGAAGAAGAAGAAGAATTGAAAACGGAATCTGAGACATGTTCATTTTCTGGTTATTTATTTCAATTAAAATTTAAATGTTTAAAAACTAATTTTCTATGAATTAAAACGTTTTTAAATATTTAAAATAATGTAAAATGTCACTTGTGTGCCACATGTACATGATAATACAGCCAGCACCTGCCACATATGCAAAAATGGGCCAAATCATCAGTAAAGTGGGGCCAAGGACTATTTTAAAAAACAAAAAAATTTGCAGGGATGGATTTAAAAAAAATAAAATTACTAGGGACCAAAACCCAAATTCGCTATATTTACAGGGACCAAAAACATATTTTAGTCATTTTAAAATGAGTTAACTTAAAAAATGAGTCATTTTCATAAGTGCTTTTTTCGGCCACCACAACTAAACTCCTCTCGTAGTGAGTTTCATGGTCATTTCCATAAGTAAATCCCTAAGTTTTTTCTTATTTTTATTAGGTTTATTTGATTCAACGGTACCCTAAATAATTTCAAATTTTCATTTTGGTCCAACATTAATAAAACATATGTTTAAGTCCCTCATTTTTTTCTAGGGATTAAGTTTAACCACAAATGTCTACGGTAGACCAATCTTAAGAGTGGTCTACGATAGACCTTATTAAATTTTTTAATTTAAACCGTTTGATCTGTTTTTTTTTTTAAAATGATCATTAGATTACGCATGGATATTTTATCTTACGGTGAGTCAATAAGACCTAATTATTTCCCCCATTCATCATCTTCTACCTCACTCATCTTCCTCATATTCATATATCATTTTAAGCAGCATTCATAAACAGCAACAAAATGGTGTACTGGACTTTTCATCATTCCATCATCAAAAACAACAACAACAAAGATTACAATTACAACTTCATCAGCACCAACAATCTCCACAACAACAAGGTTGCCACTCTTCAACTTTCTCATCTATATTACCACCAGGACTTGTTTTTCAAATCAAACAACAACACAATGAATTAGACCAATATCTTAAAACCCAGGTAAACAAAAATTCGAACCAATTTTCAAAATTTTCGATTTATTCGAAAATGGACAGAAATGAATGATTTTGAATGTGAATTTGTGATGGGTATTTCAGGGAGAGAATCTACATCAGACATTGGCGGAGAAGAGGCCGAAACATTACCGGAAGCTACTAAGTGCGGTGGAGGAAGCGGTGGCGCACCGGTTAAGAGAGAAAGAAGTGGAATTCGCAAAAGCCATGTGTATGGTGGCCGGAAAAGCCCCTTCCCGCAGCGGAGGAAGAAAAGGGTCGACGAAAAAGTTGTTCCTTTCGTGAAATTAGTTGGACCGATAGAAAGCCCTCGTCGAGAGGATAAATAAAATGGTTTTACTTTTTCCGATCGGTGCACATGGTGGACAGAACGACGCCGAGAAGGGTCGGCGGTGGTGGTTGGTTTTAAGAGAGAAGAAGAACGCGTGAGAAGAAGAAGGAGGAGCTCTGTGTGTGTGGACTTTGTATTTTTAATTCAATGGTAGCCTTTTTTAATCTAATGGTTGTTATTGTTGAATTATTTTAAGGTAAAGTAGTCCTTTATAATTTAAAAAAATCAAAAGGTTAAAATTTTAAAAGTTAAGGAAATATATGGTGCATCCCTCTTAAGGTTGGTTCATCATAGACATTTGAGGTTAAACTTATTAACTAACCAATGATTTATTTGACAAACAAAACAAATTGAGAGACTAAAACATACGTTTTATTAATTTTAGAATCAAAATAAAAACTTAAAATTATTTAGGGACCATTAGATTAAATAAGCCTTTTTATTATCACTGATATATGCATGTGGGTTTTGCCTTTTTTTCTCATGTGAGTTAATAGTTTAGTGGTGGCAGTGGAAAAGAAAGCGTGAGGTCGAGTGCTGAGTTCTTGGCATCAATAGTAACAAAAAAGGTTCTAAAGATTAAGCTATAAACATCCTTTACACTCTTCAATTATCATAACAAGGTTCTAAGAAGATTATGAGGGTTTCAACTATGGCTAATGATAGAGTTGTGAGGATTCTTCTTTCTGAGTCAAGATTCTCTATTGCATTTTCCAACATGGTGGTGATGCTTTCCGGTGTAGTGATCGCAATAGCAAGGTCATCGAAACATTTTTTTTGGATTTTGTAAAGAATATGAAGGAGAATACTTTTATTATGGTAATTTATCAAAAAATATTTTGTAATGGTTAAGATCTAACAATAAAGGTGATGGTTTGAAAACTCAAAAATATATCCAATCTAAAAAAAACGTGTTCTATAAACAAAAGAATCAAAATCTATAAATATTTCTAAACTAAAAGTAAAAGCATGATAAAATAACAACACAAATCATGTATTTGAAATAAAATAACAACACAAGTCATGTCGATTATAACTATGAAAAGTCATAATCATGATCATCAGGGCTTCCTATTGCCTTATAAGTTTGATTTACATAACCATTTCTGGAAGATATACGCAAAGCATAGTTTGGATAAAGTTCCCATATACAACCTTTAGCACAATAAGAACCACTTCGAAATCCCAAAAATTGTCCAATTTCTTTATCTTGTTGTGTCAATAAACAATTGTATCTTATTGTGGTGAGAAATTTGAGTTCAACGTCAAATGTAAATGGCTTCATGCTAGAGGAATTCAAATATCCCTCTTTAATATCATCCTCGCTCGATATGCATTTAACTCGAACGTTCCCGCCTGGAATTTTGGATGTTATTTTCACCGTTAATCTCAGATGAATCAATTCGTACCAAAAAGAATTTGAAGCTTGAGTAAAAGGAACAAATGCAAACATAAAAATTGTGAGAATGAAGCAAAGTTTAACACCTCCATTGACAACATCCATTGTTGATGTTAATTAGAATTGAGGGTATTCTTTTTTGGTTACAAGAATTGAGGGTATTCATTAATTGGTATTTTTCACCATTAATAAGTTTTTATGCAACATTAGACAACATCTTCATGGTGTAAAAACAATGTGCAACAAGAATTAGAGTTGTAATCAGTTATTAGTTTGTGGTTTTGTTTTGTATTGTCTCTAATATTGTTCAACTCCCTCCCATGCCTCGTGTTAACTGGGTGTTGTTATAGATATTTATAGTAAATGTCAATATATATTTTCTGGTTGTGCCAGTAAGAAATTGTTAGCCATCGGTTTTTTTTTTTTTTTTAAGTAGCTTATTGGTTAGAGCTTACACAATTTAATTATGGAGAAGTGGAGTGTTCAGGGTTCGAACTCCAACCCCTACTTATAATATGTAATATCCCTACCAACTGAGTTAAACTCACGGGGATTAGCCATCGGTTATTATATACCGAAAGGTTTTGCAATAAATTCTTCTTAAAATAAAAGGTTTTGCAATGAAATCGTACTAAAACACACAAGTTATAACTTCCCATAAAAAACAAATTATAATGGATACATTTATAAATAAAGAAACTTTTATAAATAAAGAAACTTAGCTTTATTGAAAAACTTAGATTACAACACTATATATAGCCGCTAAGACCATAATGTTGTGCATTCAGAAGTCACTGAATTATAAGGGCAGAATATTACATGAAACTATTAAAAATAAAAATGCTTTAAAAAATCAGTTTTTAAGATGGATAAATGGAGTGTTCAAGGTTCAAACTTTTTTTTTTAAAGTATTCTAATAGTTAAAAATTCATTTTTTATGGTAGATTTATGGAGTGTCTGAAGTTAACTTCAATCCTACATACACGATGCATTGTTTGTATCAACTAAATTGTGTTTGAGGAGAACTTATTCCCTTGATTTGACTGTACAATTGAAAATTAAACAAAAAGCAAAAAAATTAATTTTAAAAAGGCTAATTGCACTTTTCATCCTTAACTATTTAGGTAGTATCGTTTTGGTCCCTTAATTAAAATTCGATTTATTTTGGTCCCTTAACTTCTCTCAGTTACACATTTCGGTCATTTCTGTTAGTTTTAATTCAAAAACATTCGATTTTCTTCTCCTCCTTTTCATCTTCATATCATCTCCATCAACCTTCAACAACAAAAATCCCAGAAAAATTTCAAAAGAAAACGAAGAAAACCTAACGTTTTTGAATTAAAACTAACGGAAAGGATCAAAATGTGTAAAGGAGAAAAGTTAAGAAACTAAAATAAATCGAATTTTAATTAAGGAAGCAAAACGATCCTAATAGAACAAAAATGCAATTTAGCCTTCTAAAAATAGAAGGAAAACTATTAATTTATTTAATAAAATATAGTAACTAAAGATAAATAATCATCAACTTATTTGAAGATGGAGTGCTCCACTCTAGTTGGCAGTTCCAATTCTGAACGTCGCGGTTATTATATGTTGAGCACGTGTTATCACGCGCCTACTGTATTTTGGTTAAACCGTTGTAAGAGTTGGAAGCGCAAGCTTTGTTGCTCGATTCCAATGGCCGCCACGTCTTCTTCTTCTGTTCGAATTGTGGTTGTCGGTGATGTGGTAAACTAAACTAATTCTCTTTACATTAATTTCGATAATCTTCAGTTATTAATATAATTCATTCAAACCTTCCTAATCTTTTTAAGCATGACTGCTGGAACTTTCAACAAGATTCCAAGGCACTTCAATTCCTCCAGGTAACTTTTTTCATTTCATAAGCACTTACTTAAGCTGTTAACTCAATCGCATCCTTGACATAGAAAGGTTGGAAAATAAAGTTATGTAAGATTGATCCAAAAGCTATGTTATGCTCTTCATTGGGAACTAATTGAGATTGTAAATTACTGAAGCCTTAAAATTAAGGGAATTCAAAATTCAAATTTTGATTTTTTTTCCTTCCTTTTGATTGGATGTCACATTAACAAGTAGAATGAAAATGTAGAGAAGATTATGCTGTTGCATATACAAAAATATTCTCTTGAGTCAGTGTTTCAAAAGAATAGGTATGTAATATACAATAGTACCATTTTTTTGTCTTCTTCTTTACACTTTCGTGTTATTCATTGTGGTGCGATTAAGGTTTAATGTAATAAGTATGTAATGTACGGGTGGGTAGGGGGAAACATACATGTGTAGCCGCTTCAAACAAAGTGGCCAAACATGAGAAAGCGTATTTTGACAATCAACATGCTTTTACACCATTTGCGTTTGACATTTTTGGCTTCCCAGCACCATAGTATGCATAAAAATGTTGTGTCTCCAAGGTCCATATGGATTTTGTTTTGAAGAGGATTGATTTTCTCATCCAGAAAGGGTTAGCGGCGCAACTTGTTGCCTGCTTGCTTTCAATTACTATGTAATTTTCTAGTAGTAGTTATGAAATGTTATAATAATAAAAAAAATAAGAAGTTCTTGTTCTCTCATATGGCACATTCCATACTAGATATGCCATCAGGAAACCTATAAATTTTGTCGCTTAATTTTACGTATGCTCTTAATTTTCAATTTCCAAAAGTCATATGCTGTCAGGATACCTATAAAGAAAGGGATTGTCTTGTTTATGTCTTAGTGACTGCGCAAATTGAATTAATTAAGTGGTTTACATTTTACAGTTAGTTTCCTTTATTTTAATTTATATGAACCTAATAACAAGCATACATATGTATATCTGATCAATCAATCTAATATCGACCTATATTGCACTGCAGCCAGACTTGGTGCTCTTTACAGGCAAGTTTCACTGTTACTGCTGCTCAACCTATCACACTATGTTGATATTTCTTAAATTCATTTTGTGTTGCTGGTTCTTTGTGGCCTATTTTAGTTGGCGAGGAAATAGCGGTGCATACCTTTGAAATTTTGTGTTGAATTCCATGGCATTGTTCTTTTGCACATCTAAATTACTCATAACTGTTCACTATTTCATCATATACTGTTTCTTATATCTATCAATGATTTATTATGATTTTTAATCATATGATTCATACTTCTCTTAATGTTTACATCCTTTTTCAACTATACCAAATTGAATTTTGTTAGGTGATTTTGGCGAGGAAAATCTTGACGTGGTTCAGAGTGTTGCAAATATTGAATTTGCTAAAGCAGTTATATTAGGAAACCATGATTCCTGGTTTACTAAGCGGTTTTCTGACAGGTGAATTTTACATGTTTGTCTTCGAATCATTTCTCTTCTGTGTGGTTAAATTGACGTGGTGGTAGGCTTCATCCGCAAGACTTTAGATAATTTCATTTTAAAACAATTGATGGGATACAATAAAAATGGATTTACAATGTGAACAAGCAGTCATTTTTACGCACCTACATTTTCCCCTCTCCCTAAACGAAAAGCACCCATATGCGCACACATTCACAGAGACAGACAATCCCATAGATCCAAAAAATTTGGATTCAAGTTTTGTCCATATGTTAATTACGTATTTCATTTGCAGTTTGTATTTCAGTTGCATGCGGTGATTTGTAGTCCAATTTTATACTAACATTTTGATTTAAATGTCAGTGAGAAGGATAGAGTACAGCTTCAGCTAGAATGGTAAGTTTTAAAGAATTAATTTTGTACCTTATGATTACAATCCTGATGCCCCACCTAGCTTGGAAGTTTTATTGTTGTTCCATGATGAGTACACTCTTGATGAAAGCTTATATGTTATCACAATCAATTGCTGATGTGCATATATAATATGTGGGTAAAGTAATTAGTTCATACTTTCATTAAAAGAAAATGGGCCAGATATTCTAAATCCCTTCCCATTGAGGGTATGAAAAGAGATTCTAAGATCTCTATGCTTCTTTTTAACTGTGGAACAAAATTTCTAAGTATAGAGAAGTTATCAATGCATGAGAAAGAAAGCAGATTGCTTAAAAGGCACCTTTCTAGATTTACTGAAAAGTTCACTTGTAATGTTTTGTTTTTATAGAATTAGTTGGAAAATTTATTGATATAAATGTATATATTACTGTGAATCTCAGCCTTGGCAAGGAGCACGTGGCTTATCAACGTTTAGATTTACCTCTAATAAAAGTAAGCGTTGTTGGTGGACGGCCATTTTCTTGTGGGGGTAAACCATTATTTCGAAAAAAGCTGTTGTCTGCAAGGTGTGTATTATATAAAAGCAATTTGTCTCTCTAAGAGATCCAATGTCAACTCAATATTTTAAGATTCAAACCTTTGCTTCTGATCCCAACAAGAGATTTGAGTTTACTTGTTTGCTCCAATTATGTGGTCACTTGGAAAGAGTCTTGCACAATTTTTCCATCAAAGCCAGTTTGCTTCAAAATAGTTTTTGAGGAACGTAACCACTTTTAAGGATTTTTGAACTGTTTTTGCTTTTGAAAAATAATCAGAAATCTGATTGTAATGAAAAGTAAATTCGAGTATCTTCTTAGATATAATGAGTGAAATAGATAAGAAAATGCTAAAAAAGTGATTTTTATAATTGTATACTAACAACAATTAGATTGTACTTTACATGAAAATCTCAAGAAAGTAATCAATTTTTACAAAATCTAAAATTATACTTTATCTTAAATGGATGGACCCATAATGCCATCTATTTATGTTTCTGATGTATTTTCAATATCTAGCACTAGCAGCCACCTAGAGTTACTTGATTGTAATATCCATTATTTTCATAAGGCATAAGCAACACTGCAACAGTAAAAGTGAAGTTGGATGGCCTTTTTTACTTCACAGGAAGATAATGTTATGTGGTATTTTACCACTACTGAAGTTGCCATTGTAGCTCATAATTGATATTTTAAATTTGAACTTTTTCTTAGATATGGAGTTAAAGACATGGAGGAGAGTGCGAAGAGAATCCAGAAAGCTGCTATGGGTACACCAGAGGATCATTTTCTGATATTACTTGCACATAATGGACCCACAGGTGCAACACAGAATCTCTTTTTAACAATGCTGGCATGTTACGTCAAATACCAAAATAATTCCTGAATTTTCTTCGTGCAGGCCTTGGTTCTGGTTCGAATGATATATGTGGAAAAGATTGGGAATTGGATGGTGATGGTGATCATGGTGATCCAGGTAATAATTAATGTATACACCAGAGCTTGGATTGTTATTAAAAATAAAATCTTGTGTTTTTGGTTACTGGAAATCATTACAACTGTCAAGTCCTGATTTCCCCCACTCCAAATTAAAAATATTTGTTTTCTTCATTTCAAATGGCTGTGTACGTTATTTTCGTATGTTTATAGTAGTGATTTGCCTGGCCATTTTCTGTTTTGGTGGACATGTACCATAAGATGCAAGTGTGGTTGAGATGATGTCAACGTTGCAAAAATGGGAAACTGATTTAACCTAGTTTATTATGTTTGCATAACAGATCTAGCATACGCAATATCCTTGCTAAAAGAGAATAATCAGGTATCTATTCCTCTGGTTGTGTTCGGCCACATGCACAAAGAGCTCGCACATGGCAAGGGTTTTAGGAAAATGATTGTCGTTGGGGACGACAACGTCATATACTTGAATGGGGCCATTGTTCCTAGGGTCAAAAGTTTGAGCGACGAGGACAAGAGAAGCTTAAAGGTTGAAAGTCCTCTTTCCTCACTAGAGGCAAAAGGTACAGCAAGAGCCTTTACTTTAGTTGAGCTTTCAGACGGAAGAGTTACCAGAGTTGCAGAAAGTTGGGTATCAGTTATCGAAGATAGGACCACATTAAAAGAAGAACATATATTATTCGAAAGCAATTAAGAATCAAGATCCCCATCTACTTTGTCGTTTTTACTTCAGTCACATGGTGTTTAATGCATAGATGAAAACAGTTCAAGGTGACATATGCTTTGATACTAATTCCTTATCAAAATGAATACATCATATCTAACGTTAATATTTGGTAATTGACATCACAACATCGGCTTTGATACTAATTCCTTATCTAAGATTTTGGTAATTCGTATTTTTCCTTTTAGCAGAGACGATACCCATCTGTTTTGCTTGTCACATTTGTATACACATTGATTACAATCTGGAATTTCTCATGTCGAATTTATCACAAGATAAATTAATACGATTGGCGATGCTTTTGTTAAGGTGAAAATCCACTATTCTTATTTCAGCATATATTATGATTTTGGTTTTGACGAACTATGGTGAATTTTCTCTAAAAAAGTTGGGGTTATAAGAATAGTTTGGTAGTTGGAGTGTGCGAGATAATATGGTAATAAGGAAGGAATCCTGCTCTTTATCCAAACGGATTTGCTCATTCCCAAGTGAAATGACCAAAATGCCCTTACGTGACTTAAGTAACGTTAGTGTAAACTTCAACTGAGTTAAGTCACGCTGCGTGACTTAACTCACGCTAGTGTTAATTTAAAAAATGTAAACGTGAGTTAACTCACGCTGCGTGACTTAAGTCACGTTGCTGAAAAATCACTTTGAATCCCAACGTGAGTTAACTCATGCTGGTTTTCTTTCATGCAAAAGCTTCAATATTATGTGGTGGCTGCATTCTGTGATGTCAAAGTGCCATCATTGCTTCAATATAACCATACATGATACACCATTTTCAATGTTTCAATATTATGACAAAAGATGCTTGTAATTATCTTACCAAAGGTCTATGATATATATACGTGTCATAAAAAGAACTTTGACAAATTATTCAATAATTGAATCGGTTGGTCAGCCAAGAACTCACGTGATACAAATTATTTGTCATGCAATTGTCTCCAATCTCCACAACTAATTACTGTAAAGTGAATAGACTCTTCTCCCACTTTTGAAATTTGAAACTAGAGATTGCTGTTGTTTTAATTGCGTCGGGATGTTGCTACAATTCCCACAGCCTATTTTATTGTGAAAAATAACTTTGGTGCGTCGGGATTGCTGTTATTTTTTTTTTTGTTTTAAGTAAATAGGCTTTGATGGATTTTCTCCCTTCATATGTAATTATTTTTTTTGAAGATACCACATGGCACAAACTTATTTTGTTTCTCAAATCAAGCCAAGCTACGGGTTTTTGCAGTCATGGAAGTCGATTTGGAATGATGAAATGGTGCCTCATTTTTTTGTTTCTGTTAATCCACCTATTTCATGTTTCAAAGGAAAAAACATTAGTTAGTAATTTAGAGTTCGGCCGGTATAACCTAAATTAAGGACACAATATGGAATGAATCAAGTTTTTATGTCAATTTTTTTCCCAGCACGTCTTCCTCTATACAAAAAAAAAAAAAAATGTTACAGAAA
>Ga0209282_1001956_pt1 | contig 11640 bp, 5 predicted proteins | sample Mtrugardesep15_FD_187529 | JGI IMG/M metagenome (GOLD analysis project Ga0209282, IMG submission 187529) | Root nodule microbial communities of legume samples collected from California, USA - M. trunc garden sep15 (SPAdes) (version 2) | ecosystem: Host-associated > Plants > Roots > Nodule...
TTTATTTAATATATTATAAAGTAGTAACTGTTACTTATGTGCAGTAATTGCTGTCTGCAGTAGTTGCTGTCCACTCAACTTCTATGTAACTGCTATAGGAGAGAGTTAGTATTATAAATAAGATGCAGAGGAAAAGAAAGATATTCAGGGATTGGGATAAAGGATTGGTAGGGAGAGACCAAGCTCTCGAATTTTTGGAGGGGAGAGAACCAAGACTCTCGAATTTCTTGGGATTATATTGTAATCTTACTATTAGTTTATATTTTGATATCAGTTCCTATCAGATTGCTTGCGTCTGTTACCTACAGTTTTCAGTTCTGAATGAATTGTCATAGCTCCTTGTGATGGGGGCTACTAGGATATACTATAATGTGATGCCATTAGTTGATGAGTAACTCTATATTGTTACCTTTTGCTTTTGTAAAAATAGGTTTCGGTACAGTTTCATGTGAATCTTAGTGTGGCAAAATGTGGCATTGCATATTATTTTATATAACATTTTCTCAACCCAGTCTCTTATCTAACTAACCTGTGATATCATTTATCCGTTCTTTTTATAGCTTTTGGAGGAAGGTGGGGAAGGAAAGAATCGTGTCGTCACAAGATCAAAGATTCAACTTCCCACACAGGTTGGTAGAAAACAGAGAAATTTTTGCATTCTAAATTAAAACTTATTTGTTTGTTTTGAATTCTGTTTGTGTTTGTGTGTTTTGATGGATAGGGGTTTTGTTTTAATTGTATTTGTGTTATTCGGCTTTGAAATGCTGTAATAGCTATTTAGATATTAAGGTAGATGATATAGACCACATTTTTTTCCTATTAATTAATTAGTGTTTACTTTTGTGATTACTGATTAGTTATTGCTTAACCCTTTGAGCTGTAAAATTACCATTGTCAAGGTTATTATATAATTTACACAATTAGCTTTTAAGGTAACTGTCTTTAGGTTATTAAATAATTTAAACAATTAGTTTTCATTATTTCTTAAGCATAATCAAGTTTGTCCTTGTGGTGCCCTCTGGGTAACTTGTTACATAATCAAGCTTTTAGCCTATGTTTTGGTCGCCTCTCATTGTGGTGCCCTTTGGGTAACTTGTTACACCAATCACATCTATTCATACAATTATAGTGAAAAGCTTTTCCTTTTTGAAAATCAGTTTGGGTATGAAATCAATTATGAGGTTCGAAGCTAATGTAACAAATATATAGTCAAATCACGTTTGACTGACACAAACGTGATTTAGGAGGTCAAGACGTAGAACCAAAACATAGGCTAGTCTTACTACCTACCTCCTTTTCCCCCTTTTGGATAGAAAAAGAAAATTTATTAGTGAAGAGTACTACAACGAGGGAGGTTTAGTTATTGCCCAAAACAGAGAAACGAAATAGTCAAGAATGTAGGAAGGTTGTTTAATGTCTCTGCATGTCAGAGGTAAAAAATTCCATGAAACAGCCACAGACCTAAACACGGGATCCATAGGGTAATCTTACTACTTCCTTTATATTTTTATCATATGTTTATTTAGTCTTATCTTATTTGTTTATCTAGATTTTGAAATTGTGACATACGGATTGTAGAGATTTGATACTTTCAGTCTATCATGCTTTGTATATTTCTTTGATGTACTAAATCGGACTGCCTCTTAAAATTCAAACAGAGTCTGTAAGTCAAGGATCGGACCATGCAAACAGCATTTTATAGCCATCCTGTATTCTGCTTCTCTTGCAGGTTTGTCCTCCCTTAATTCCTCGGTTTTATAACGTTGGTTTTCTTTAGCGATTTGTAATTGACTGCAACCATATTGCAGAAACTTAAGTACAAACCCGAAGAGTAGTTTGGTGAAAATTCGTGCACCTTGTCTCTCTCAATTGGATTTGAAATGTGAATTCAATAGGAGGCCTCATATTTATAACTCTCCCATCACAATTAAACCAAACAGATTGTTTGTGCTCTCTAACACAGATGATGGCCATCCAACTGCTTCTACCATGGATGATGAAATGAACACAAACCATGCTCCTAATGTTATATCACCCATGTTTCTCAGTAATTGGTCACCGCCAAGGTACCTATGGAGGGGATTGTCAGTTTTAATCCTAGCAGGGCAGGTAATTATGAAGATTTTAAAGGGAAAAGTTCATTGGAGGAATACTCTTCAACAACTTGAAAGAGTTGGTCCAAAGTCAGTTGGAGTATGTCTTTTAACCTCAGCCTTTGTTGGGATGGCCTTCACAATACAATTTGTGAGAGAGTTCACTAGGTTAGGATTGAATAGATCTGTAGGCGGTGTTTTAGCTCTGGCTTTCTCTAGGGAACTAAGTCCTGTGGTTACAGCAATAGTTGTCGCCGGCCGCATCGGAAGTGCTTTTGCAGCAGAATTAGGAACTATGCAGGTTTCTGAACAAATTGATACATTAAGAGTTCTTGGATCAGACCCTGTTGATTATCTGGTGACACCAAGAGTGATTGCTTCTTGTATTGCCTTACCTCTTCTGACCTTATTGTGTTTTACATTAGGGTTGGCTTCTAGTGCCCTACTCGCCGATGGTGTTTATGGAATTAGCATTAACATTATATTGGATTCGGCCCAGCGATCTCTCAGAGCATGGGACATTATTAGTGCAATGATCAAGTCAGGGGCTTTTGGTGCTATCATATCTATTGTGAGCTGTGCTTGGGGAGTTACAACAATGGGAGGTGCTAAAGGTGTTGGAGAATCAACAACTTCAGCTGTTGTGATCTCTCTTGTTGGCATCTTCATTGCTGATTTTGCTCTTTCTTGTTGTTTCTTCCAAGGAGCTGGAGATCAGCTAAAGAATTGCGTTTAAGCAACTGATTGTATGCAAATTTTGCTCATATGTATAAAAGTGTTTGATAATTTAATTTTTCAAACTTTGCATTTGTTGTACAAGTCCTGTTTTTTCCATAGAAAAGATCACTTGAATAAATAAACAAGAATTGACATTCCAGTATATGACTGTTGTGCTATAAATAATAATTATCACTAGGATTTTGTAAATTAAGCAATCTAAATTCTAAATAAAGAAAAATGAAAAAAGAAAAAATATTATTAATGTGTCAAGAGTGTGGTATACAATCTATTTTATCCCCCAAAAAAGGTCTATTTTATCAAAAATCTATTTCGGCTTAAAGTCGAATTCAACATATTTCTCCCCAATTTGAAAATCAATTGAGAATAAAATAAATTTTAATTTGTTTTGGTTCATGTATCAAAAGTCAGTTTATGCCTTTAGAGAGAAATGATTGTAAATTTATTTGTAAGTAATTTTTCATTCCTAAATATTTCATGTCTTAGATTGCACCACCATCCCTTCATCTTAATTTCTCTTGTAAAAAAATAAAAATACTGTTGAGTAGTTTTCATTATTAATAAAAAAAAAACATTTGAACTCAATGTTCAAATTTCTATTTTGTTTCTCAAAGGAGTGTTATTTAACTATCTTTCAAATTGTTTTTCAGTCAAGTTTGCCTCTCGGTGGTTAAAAATTTGACCTTTGGTCAAGTAGTCTAGTGGCTAGAGTTGGAGAAGTAGAGGGTCTGGGGTTCGAACCCCGGTCCCTGCATATTACATGCAATATCCCTATCAACTGAGCTAAGTTCACGAGGATAAAAATTTGACTTTTAACACGAGATAAAAGGAATTTCAAAAATAACTAAAAAGAAATTTGTGGTATGCTTCTCTATACAAGTTTGCCTTTAACAATATAACTTTTTTTTCCCCTAAAAGAAAAAGATAATTTTTTTTAAAAGAAATTAAATTCTAAAATGATACAACATAAATTATTAAAAGGAAAATTTAGATAATACATATAACAAAGATATTATAACCGCAAAAATTCATAGACAAATGTTAATGCATATTTTGACTTCTTCTTTTTGACTAAATTTTATATCTTTTTTGTTATAAAAAAAAAGAATTTGTTCTTATTTGTTGGTGCTACTAACACCTAATAATAAAGACTAAATTACTTTCATATCTTCTAAAAGATATCTAAATTACACTACCCTCTTATCTCTTATTTTAGAATTTATACTCTTGTCTTTTGATCAATTTTTTTTTTGTGTGGATAAGAACGGTATTACTAATCCATTTTAATACAATCAAAATTTGAATACATTAATTTTGTATATTTTTTATTCAAAATATCATTAGTGTATACTTTCAATCTATTATAAAATCTAAAGAAATACAAAAAGAAAAAAATTGATTAGATTTCTTAAGCTAATAAGGATGGCTAATTAAAAATTAATTTTATATTAAAAAAGAATAAAATTAATATTAAAATATATAAAGTTAATTTTTATTGACATTAAAAATATTAAAAAATAATAATTTTGTTAAATTGTGGGTGAAAGTTAATTTGGAAGATAGATAAGAAAAAACAATGAATGGAGGGAGGTTAGGTTAGTTAAGTCGTAGTGAGATGAGAGTGTAATAAAATAAAGGCTTAATTGCAGGTTTAACTCTTTAATTTTTTTAAAGTTATGATTTTGGTTCCTTAAGAAAAAAAACTACAAAACAGCCTTTTATATTTTGCATTTGTGGCAAATATCAATTTTGACTCGGTCTACGCTGACGTGACACCCTAAGTGAAGTGTCACGTGTTATTTTTTTTATTTTCTTTGTTCTTGGGGGGGCCAAAACTGCTACAGATGCAAAACTTAGGGGGTCGTTTTGTAGTTTTTATTCTTAAGGGCTAAAATCCCAATTTTATAAAAGTTAGGAGGTTAAAACTGCAATTAAGCCTAAAATAAAAGAAGCATATTCTCTTTCTTCCTTTGGAAAACGTCACTTTCATTCTTTGTCTTCTTTGGTAATCTTGTTCTTTCTTTACAATCCAATGAACTATTTTCTTTTTTCTTTTTTTAAATATATGTATTATTGTTATCTGACTCACTCACTTACCAATCGTTGGTTGAATTATTAATTTCAGAAACGATAAAATCAATCAAAGTGAATATGGATCTGTGTGGTGTTAATGTAAAGAACAATCTTTTGTACTCAACCAATTCATTTTCTGGAAGATCTTCTTTTTACAACGAAATCACTAACTCTGTTGTTTGCTGTAAACAACAACAACAGTTTCAACGCCGCATCCCATTTCTTGTTGTCACTGCTAACGCCGGCGGCGGCGGCAAGAAGAAGAAGAACAATAATCATGGCGGAGGAGGAGGTTTGTATATTCTCCATTCTTCATTTCCGTTATTATACTTGTAAATTGTAATTCTGTATCCAATTGCTTTTATTATCTCATTGCATTGCAATTCTCTATTGATTAATCAACCTTATTAATGCCTAAAATTGAAAAACTCTGTTTGCGAATATATTTATCTATCTATCATTACTTACAGGTAATGGTAATGGTGACCAGTCTATTCCAGAAGGCAAAAATGTTGGTGATAATAAATCAAATAACAACTCTGACAAGCGTGGTCATGTTAATCTGGACTGGCGTGAATTCAGAGCTAAACTATATAGAGATGAGCTGGTAATCAATTCATTGCTGAATACAATCTGTATGTATCTGCCATATTCGAGTCAACTTCCTGAATTTTGAAACACTACTGTTTTAAAATATCTTCCATTGCATTGTAGAAAAGATGGTAGAGAGTCTTGTCATAGGTGGTTTAGACATGTTTGGAAAACCCCATAGAAGCACTAATGAGAATGGTTGATCCGATGGTAGAGATAGACTAAAAAAAGCTATAGGAAGTCAATGGTCTATTGTGAACTTTATGCATGATAGATAATTATGGCATTGTTTGATTCATTTACAAGACTCCACCTAGTGGGATAAAGGTTTTAAAACATCTGTTATATCTGTCTCTGTGATTTCTTTCAGCAGTATAATCATACTTGATAGTTGGAGATTCATCTCCTTTTGATCAACTTGTCACTAATCTAAGATGCCTCCTTGGTTGAGGCTCACAACATGACTGTATCTGTCCCATTAAGGTGTTTATTGTCTAATGATTTTTATAATGAAGGGTTGATTTGTATCATTTTATTTATGGCTCGTTTGGTTTAAGAAAATGTGTTTTATTCTCACTAATATTTACAAATACTACCTTCTTTGTACTTGTTATTAAGGATTTATACAATAAATGGTGAAAATAGGAAATGAAAACATATTTGAAAATATGGAAAAAGGAAACTGGGACTTTTTTTCATAATTATTAGTGAAAATAGAAAGAAAAAAAAAAAAAGAAACAATTGTCAAACTAAAATATCCTTTTCCGCCTTTTGCATTCTATGTATCTATACTTGATGTACTTTTAATTATTGATGTAGAAGCTATTGGTTATGATTGACCATATCTAAGTAGCAACCTACTGGATGTTAGGTTTCATTGACTGAGTTTTTCTTGACTTAATTAACAGAAAGAAATAGCAGATGCCGATACACACAAAGAAGGTGGGGCATTACACATTTCCAAACCTCTTGAAACAAAATGGGCTCATCCTATTCCTGTACCTGAGACTGGCTGTGTACTTGTGGCTACCGACAAGCTTGATGGTATTCGCACCTTTGAAAGAACTGTTATTCTCCTTCTAAGATCTGGAACTAGACACCCACAAGAAGGGCCTTTTGGAATTGTCATCAATCGTCCTCTTCACAAGAAGATTAAACAGATGAATCCTAAAAATCATGATTTAGTAACCACCTTCTCTGATTGTTCTCTGCATTTTGGTGGACCTCTTGAGGCAAGCATGTTTTTGCTAAAATCAGGAGAGAAGTTGAAGCTTCCAGGATTTGAAGAGGTAGTCCCTGGTCTATATTATGGAGCTCGAAACTGTTTAGATGATGCAGCAGGGCTTGTGAAGAAGGGGATTATTAAGCCTCATGATTTCAGTTTCTTTGTTGGTTATGCTGGATGGCAAATGGATCAGTTGCGAGATGAAATTGAGTCAGAGTATTGGTATGTGGCTGCATGTAGCTCAAGTTTGCTGCATAAGGCTTTGACAGATTCTTCTGAAAGTTTGTGGGAGGAGATTTTGCAACTGATGGGTACGCAGAATTGAGCCGGAAGCCAAAGCAATACCAGAAAGACCCATAGGTACTAATAATTCAGATTTAGAGACAAATTGATGCATGTAAAATGTTGGTGTTGCGAAGCAATGTGCAGTGAAAGTTTACTCGAATGTCGAATAATTAGGCAATTTAGTCTTCCGTCTTGCTTTTAGTTTTCTATCAACAGAGGAATGACAATTCTTGTAATTATGATTAACAGTAGTTGCATGTAAGTATGAGATTAGTTTTGCGACAAACACAACAAAAGTTTGCAGCGTCCATGAATCAATGTTTTCTCAACCTATGAACAACGTGGAAAAATCCATAGGGACATGAAATGCACAAAAGCAATCAAGAAATTTCAGACGATGTTAAATTTTAGCTCTTCTCTTTGAAGCTTAAATTATACTTTAATCTCGTATTTCATGAATGAACTTTTTAGTGGAGGTCAAAGATTATGAACAAGTCTCATCTTGACAATTTTATCTTCTTAACAACTTTCAATCCATACGTAACTAAATTTAAGTGATCTATTATTGATTATTAAGACGTGTGAAGCTTCTAGCACCTATTCGTGGTGCCTTTGTTTGTAGTTCTTTTTTCTTTAAGTAATTGAAGATTGTTGGTTGACACCACTTTGAGATTTGTAGGTTACGGTAATCTTGTGAAGTTTTGTCTAAATATAATTTGGATGAATCCATGAACAGTTTTATGTGAGACAGACATGTCGGCAAGAGTAACTAGAGAAGTTCATATTGGCAGAAAGCTAAGTTGGCACCAAATTAATATGCAATAGATATAATTGGGAAAATGGAACTCGAGGGAAATGAAATTGATAAAGAAATACAATTACAAGAAAGATAAACAATAGGTCATTTCAATCATACTCAACTCATTTCTTTAATCAAATACAAAGAGAAGCATAATAAAAAACTTGGCGACTGGCATAAGAACTTGTCACTAACTAGAAAATGATCATCTATATTCGCTTGCTTCCTAACAAAATTAACCTCAGAATTTATAATTTAAAGCTAGAATATGCCTAATATTAGCAACAAAGATGCTAAACTCAGAGACCCCTTCACTAACTGCATAATTTAAGAATCAGTAAAGAAAGTCATACTATGAGTTCCCAATTCCCATGTCTTGCACCTATCGCATAGCATTCTGCGACGCAGCAGTCTCACCTTCAGGGAGTCACAATTTGGGACAGCTCCAACCTGCGAGCACCTTTACAAACTGACTGGCTCTATTTAGAAGGCAGCAACCGTAACTCATCAACCCCTCGTTACGGAAAAAATTAGCATCCACCGCACAATGAAACTCAGCATGCACTCTTCTATCTCTGCCAGAAAATCTGCTACAGCCTTTCCATATTATTTCCTGCAATAAGAGAAGAAGGATTGCTTGAAGAACAAGCAAACACTTCTAACTCTAACTAACTTGCCACCTAAGCTCATATAGCTGTTAAGTTTGTTAGAGTAGCTGTGTTAATATGCAGTAGACATATGATAACTAGATTAGACTAGCATTAGCTTATAAATACATCACACCTCCATTGTAACAGAATCATCTCAGTAATACAATTTTACTTTCAGTTTTCTCTCTCTGTCTTATCTCAAATACTCTCTTCTAGTTTCTTAATATGCATTATCTGAGTTGGATTTACTTGTTTCTGATTCCAAGTACAATCATTCAGTTCCTCCATATACTCCAAACCAACATCAGTGCATAGCTAACAATCTCATCCTGCTCACTGGCACACACATCTAGCAAAACATCTCCAACCGAATCAAACTGTTACAGACGGGCCTGAATAATTTGTGACAAACCTGCATTATTCCAACAATCTATACTGTTCGTGCATTGAAAAAATACATGTCGATCATTCTCTACCAGTCCATCACATAACTAGCAATTGCTCAGACATGGAACATGACGCTCCTGTTATCTCTCTCTCATCGGTAAACACCTTTTCTACAAATCCGCCACATCCAATTACGGACTTTAGGAGGCACACGAGCTTTCCATAAACAATTCCAGTCCCTTGCACATAACGCCTCTCCTCATTCATCAACTCTTGCATAGGATATTTGTATCCTGACCTTGTTCCTCTTCATTCAACATCACCATATCATTTTGTTCCTCCAACAATAATGGAACGGATAAAATAGCATCAACCATACTACGCACGAATAAATTCTTAATATATTTAGTGGAGGTCAAAGATTATGAACAAGTCTAATCTTGACAATTTTATCTTCTTAACAACTTTCAATCCATAAGTAACTAAATTTAAGTAATCTATTACTGATTATAAGACTTATGAAGCTTCCAGCACCTATTCGTGGTGCCTGTGTTTGTAGTTCTTTTTTCTTTAAGTAAATGAAGATTGTTGGTTGACACCACTTTGAGAGTTGTAGGTTACGGTAATCTTGTGAAGTTTTGTCTACATATAATTTGCTAAGTTGGCACCAAATTAATATGCAATATAGATATAATTGGGAAAATGGAACTCGAGGGAAATGAAATTGATAAAGAAATACAATTACAAGAAAAATAAACAATAGGTCATTTGAATCAACTTTTTTTAACCAATCAAACTCCACTCATTTCATTAATCAAATACAAAGAGAAGCATAATAAAAACTTGGCGACTAGTATTCTGTGAGTTCCCATGTCTTGCAAGATAAATTGATAATGAAGGTTCTATGAGTTCCCATGTCTTGCACCCATCACATAGCATTCTGCAATGCAGCAGCCTCACCTTTGGGGACTCGCAATTCAGGACGACTCCAACCTGTGAGCAACTTTACAAACTGACAGGCTCTATTTAGAAGGCAGCACTCGTAAGTTGTAACCCGTCAACCCCTAGCTGCGGAAAAAATTAGCTAGCATCCACCTCACAATGAAACTCAGCATGCACTCTACCATGTCTGCTAGAAAATCTGCTACTGCCTTTCCATATTATTTCCTGCATAATTCTGCACCGATTGCCATTCTGCCAGTATGGTTTGCGACATGCTCACTATCTGAGTTGGAGTTAATTTCTGATTCCAAGAACAATCATTCAGGTTTCCTCCGTATACCCCAAACCAACATCAACGCATGGCTAAATACATTCTGAGCTGGAGTTACTATCTGAGTTGGAGTTAGTGCATTGAAAAAATACATGCCAATCTATCTCTACCAGCCCATCACATAACTCGCAATTGCTCGGACATGGAACACACGACACTCTTGTAATCTTTGTCTCATCGGTAAACACGTCCTTTTCTACAAATCTGCCATATTCGATTACGGGCTTTAGGAGGCACATGAGCTTTCCATAGACAATTCCAGTCCCTTGCACATAACGCCTCTCCTCATTCATAAACTCTTGCATAGCATATTTGTACCCTGACCTTGTTGTATACCTAGTACCTACCTTGAGTCTCTTCATTTAATATCATCATTCATCCCCGTATCATAGTATTAAATAGTTCTGCATGTGTACAAAACAAATCTTATCCGATGAACTAAATCTAAATATCTATTGCTCAAGAGCCAAAAATAAAATACAAAATTACAATGGCCTTCAAACATTAGCTTAAGCATGATTGAACATTGTGTTTATGAAGCTGGAGAGAATAAGAGGAAAATTTGACTGACTTGAAATTACAAAGTCTATGAAACTATGTATGTAGCGGTAAGTAAGGAAATTGGAAAGAAAAGAAAAAGATTATCAAAAGGAAGTTGTTTGATATTGTTAAAAATATTTTCGATGAAATAAAAGAAAAAATCACATCCATATAGCACTAACGATTGTATTTGTCTTCTTAACCAGTTTGGTCATCTAGCTAGCTTTGAAGTACATCACATCTCTTAGCCATGGCCACCCTTAATTCACACTTTAATTTATCTTGACAAAAGGTATGCTTTTGTATGTTTGCAATTACATGTGAGGACCAATATGCCAATTTATGCATTCACATGTGCTTATGCAGTTTTTCAATGTGAATAGTGTACAATAATGCTATTTACAATGTGTGGTACGAGACACGAGCTTCATGAGTTATTTATTGCGAAGAGTTTTTTATTTTTGATATTTTGTGAGGGGTACTACTATATTCAACAATTTGTATTGGGTATGTCCGTCTCTCTCTTTATACATGATGTCATTTTCTAAGGGACCAAGTGAGGAAGTTGTGCATTAAAGAAAGGGGCGATGTGACTATTATTATTTGGAAGAAGTTGGATGTAGCACTTGAGTGTTGTTAACATTATGACATTGATCAACTACAATGTTACAAGTGTACAAAATGACAAAAAAATCTTGTAAAAAAAGAGAAAAAAGACATTTGTGACATTGTGGTTGGTCAATGTCGCCAACCACAATGTCACCTAGGAGTGTTCGCGATGCGGTTTGGTTCGGTTTTGAACATAAAAGTCATTCAAACCGTGAGATAAAAAACATGCGGTTTAGTTTGGTTCGGTTGATTTTTAAAAAGTCATCCAAACCAAACCAAACCAATGCGGTTTGGATTGGTTCGGTTTGTGCGGTTTATCGCGAGAAAAAAAAATTACATTAGCTCTAATATTGCCAACTTGTTACAAAATAAACATA
>Ga0209282_1001957_pt1 | contig 11640 bp, 7 predicted proteins | sample Mtrugardesep15_FD_187529 | JGI IMG/M metagenome (GOLD analysis project Ga0209282, IMG submission 187529) | Root nodule microbial communities of legume samples collected from California, USA - M. trunc garden sep15 (SPAdes) (version 2) | ecosystem: Host-associated > Plants > Roots > Nodule...
AAAGAGGTTTTGAACGATACAAGCTACATGTAGCAGCTCAAAACTATTGTTATTGATATTAAATGACAAATCACATTCTTTGGGCTGGACACCGAGTTTTCAAAACAAAAAAAAGAGAAGTCACATCGAGCAATTTCATAAATTGTGAATAATGCAAGAAATAAGCCTAACTAAAAGTTAAAACAAGAATAAGAAGAAAAAAAATCTCACCTCACGTATGATTTGCTTCACGGACTTTTTGAAGGGAACAACCAGATCGACATGGTGTTCTGGCTGTTCCTCCAAAATATTCTCAAATGAGTCATCATCATCTTCCATTTCTGCACGCGGCTCCAAAAGAGGCAAATAGTACATCAGGAATGACCTTATTGAAGTCATTGCAAGTGACCTCAATTCGAAAGCAGAGAATAGAGGTTTAGGTTGGACATTGTACGTTTTTGTACTAAATCTTTCAGCATCATAATTGTTAATCCTTTCAGAAGCACTTTGTATAGTAGAAATAAGATCTTCAGATACTGTGGCGCCAGCGTCACAATATGCGACTGGTATCCTGAAATTAAAGAGGTGCGATTAAACCAAAGATGTCATGAACAAAAGTAAGGCATATATGTCCAAAATACAACGAAAAATTATACTTGAGTGCAACAACTTTAAAACCCTATCTTTTACACTTCTGAAGTTTCCAAAATGAGCATTGATATTGTGCACGACATACACATACACACGAACCGCGCGACACAGTGATGTGGCATCACTTCCCTTTTCTAAATTAAATTTTAATTAAAATAAATAAAAAGAATTTGAACAGTGCCTGGTGCAAATACACGGTCGTGTGTATCCCACGACAACTCAAGTCGTGTCATTAAGCATTTATGTTCCAAAATAAACAACATAAGCCCAACCCCTTGAAGATTTTGAAGTATTTAGAAGTTCTAGAGAAGTTAAAATATAGTATAATTGGTAACGGGAATGTCATATGCCATAATTCACATTATTTTTTTCACTAAAAATACAACAACTATTTCTCTACTTTTATACACAAAGAATCATGGTCTATTCAACCTTTTTTTCCTTGCATGTCATCGACATATTACACAATCCTTTCCATCAAATCTCAATGCAAATTGGTAAGATTCATGCATTACGAGGGCACCAATCATTCATGTAAGTCTATAAACCGAGCAACGGGGGAATTGCCAAGTTATTGAAGTTTGAAAATACCAAAGTTAGAAAACTAGTATCTCCGAAAGTACTAGTTATTAATCGACAAAATAACTGTTCATTCAAATACTTATTCAGTTATACAAACCAAGCAAAACCCTACCACTCCCATGATGACCACATAACCTATATCTCATTCTCACACTATAATAGCGTTATCAATTCAATCCCTTATCCCCTTTTCCTAGCAAGCAATCACAGGTCACTACAGATAAACTTCTCATACTACAAAGCAATCAGACATTATAACACCATTCCTCAAATCTCAGTATTTCAACTATTTCAAAACTAAACCTAATTTAACCACACCCTAACAATCACATATCCCACTAGCATCTAGCAGGATTGTCAAATTGCAGCTATAGCAGTGTAATAGACGTAGCCAAATTAGAACAAATTATTATTCTGGAATACCCTTACCAAGTTAGTGGTACTATATCAACTTAACTTAGCAGAATTTGAACAAACAACTATTTTCATGCAATCTGCGATTGACAAGTAGCACCCTATGAAGCAATGACATAGAGACGGACACAAGACACGACACTAACATGTTGCCATTGGTAATAGTTAGAGAAAACAACATAATATAATTCAATGTAATCACATGTGTCATGTCGTGTCGGTATGGAACACTAACAAGTGTCGGACACCGACACATGTGATTACATTGAATTATGTCGTCCTATCAAATAATTATTAGTGTCAACTTGTCGGTGAGTGTGTCAGGTGTTTGTGTCTGACTAGTGCTTGATAGCCCATCATAAAAAACCCCCAAAATCTGACTGAATATTAACCCACAGCACAGACATACCCAATTCCACAAAATCATCAAAACATCAAATCAACTAAACTAAAAAAACTTATTTTTTTCATCACCCTTGTCAAAATAACCAAAACCCATCTCAAAAACAATATAAAAATTAAATTTTTAACATCCAAATAAAAAGGGTAACACAAATAAATACTCCACATACCCAAAGAAAGCCCTTGAAGCAAAACTGGTACCAGCAGCAAAAGAAGCAGCTGCAGCAACAGAAGAGGAAGAAGAAAAAGCGGAAGAAGATTGAAAAGCAGAATTATGATTCTTCCTCCAAAGATCTACAAGTATAGCTATTCCCGCCATTGTTTATTGTGTTGTTCTCTAACTTTCAACTCAAAAAGAGTCAAAGAGTCACAAAACAAAACAAGGTTTTAAGGTTTTATGTTAAATTCTCGTATTGGGTCGGAGGCAATAAGGTTGTAACGCTTGTTGTATTGAGGTAGATGGATGGATGAATGATCAGTGTTGTTTAGTACCGAGTGAAGTTTTTTTTAATATGATGATGATAGGGTTGTTAATAATTTATTTTTCTTGATCAGAAAGTTAATACAGTATATTCAAGAAAAATATATTTTTATCAAATCTTTTTTTTTTGAAGGAATTTTTATCAAATCTTAATAGTCCCTTAAAAAATCAAATTTTAATGATTGTATTTTTATTTTATTTTCGAATGAATCCGCCGTTAAAAATTATTCATATTTTTTCCTTCAAAAAAAATTATTCATATTTTTCTTTTATCCCTCTGATTGTTGAAGAAAAAGTAAAATCTGACCATGAATTATTTTATCTAATCGAATGAATTGAGATTCTTCTTTACAATTTGTCCTTTTTTGTAGAGAAAACAATTTGTTTGGTTACTCCATGTATATTTTTATCATTTTTAAAGAACTCCATATATTATATTTTAGTAGTTTATTTTTTTATGAAAAATAATATTTTAGTGTCTCAATATAACTCAGTTCATATAGACTTTGTAATATGTAGAAGTTGAGATTTGAACCTAATATATTTCACGTATTCACTTTTAAGAAATGAAATTCAAATCACTAGACTACTTCCGAAATAAAGTATCTTAGTTTTACAACTTAAAAATAAACTTTTGCTATTTTTTTACAATAAAAATTAATTTGGTAATGATTATTAGATAATCAATTACCTTTTTTCAAAAATGAAAGTATGTTTTTAATAGTTTTTATAACATTATTTTTAATGGATTTGATTGGTTGTTTAACTTTGAAATTTGCCAAAATATGAAGAAAAAGAAGATGGAATTTGTAAATAAAATTAGTAGTTTAGTAACCTACCAGCTAAAAATTCTCCCACTAAAGTGAATAAGTGAGAATCTTATGTTCAAACTTCAATCCCCTACACACTGCACCATTATTGCCAAATAAACTATGCTCATAGGAACAAGTAAATCTAGCTTTAAGGATTGTGAATTTGTGGTTGATGAGCTGGAAGATTAACTTGTATTTTATAAAACAAATTATTCCAGCTTTGGAGGAGGAAGGCTGTGATTTACGGTGAGACTCATAAGGGGATCAAACAAGTAGAGGAGGCTTATCACATTGAACATGAAATAGTGGAAGTTTGTGTTTTGCTTAAAAAAAAGTAGAGGGGTTGTCAATAATATTTTAAGGAAGATCAATGCACAAAATGTCTTTAAATGTAAACATCTGAACAGAGATTCAAAGTCGTTATCCATCATAATTAAGTTTACCTTTATTATTCGTTTCACCCTTGTTTGACCTCAGTTACCCCAGGGTTGTGAATGATATTTAGTTAAATAATTTTAATTTCCGGTACGGTTTTTAGAGATATTAATATCAATGCTAGGAACCTGTGTTTTTCAATTCAAATAATAACAGTACTTTTTTAACACTAATTGAGTTGAAGCATCACATTACAAATGAGCTAAAAAAAATTGCTATTAATCCAATGATGAGTGCTAACTTTGTTGATTCAATGAAGCTTGTTAAATATACTTCTGAAGCTCATTTGTTAAAAAGTATTGGTACAGGTTAGCATTCTTTCTCATTGAATTAATAAGCTTTAAAGTATTTCAAAAATATATTTAGTTAAAGAAAATAGCTATGGTTGAAATATCAATCATATTACAAATAAGGTAAACAACATTTTCGATTATCAAACTTATTTTACATCTCACTTCTGGCATCCAGTTTGAGCTTCCTCCCTGTTTTCTGCCAAGCCAACCAAGTATGAGCTTCATGCAATTTGAAGACAAGTTGGAGGGAATCAACCCAACTTTGCTTTAAATACACTCGTCATCAATCGTTTTATTTAGCTTAACGAGGCAAGACCACAACATAAAAAAAATTATGTTCGGCCTCATCAACTGTCAACACAAATAATTGGTATCATTCCTTCTAACTTGTGCAGAGGATTCATTCAAGTTTCTATCTAGTCAAAATGATGGATTTCTGTAGTAAATATGTTCGACACCAGTTCATAATATTACAAACACAGACAACATATGTATGTTGTCAATCAAAAATAATAAGAACGTCATTTGTTCGCTGCTTTTTTCGACAAAAATCTATGCTGCAGCTCAATCAGTAAATGATGGATGCAACATTTCAGAACGGCTTAAATAATTTCTAGTCTGGCTGTGTAGAATAATAAACCTGAATATAATAAACTAAACTTATACCAAAATAACATTAAACCATTAACATATTTGTTACGAGGTTCTTCACCTATTTCATCATTATCAGGTTTTTACTCAGCCCTCAAAATATACATTTGTCATTAATTCCACTACCAGATACTAACTTGCATGTGTCCATGTAGCAATGTCCTCAAGTACCGAAAGTGGACCAAAATTACCTTAACATGATCAAATTAGGAATTGCCAAAACTCTAATTTATCATTCAATCTTCATCAGGAATCATCCCTTCCTCCAATTCTCCATTGTAAGAATGAGAGCCACCGTTTCTTCCATCACCTGAAGATCCTCCCCACCCTTTATGAGGACTACGACTGCGGCTTCGCTCCCGGTTAAAGCTCTTGTTGCGATCACTACCACCTCCACTGCGTTGCATCATTGCTTGGTGAAAGCTGACCGGGGCATTTTGAGATGGTAAACCCTTGACAGGACTACGACTGCGTTCACGATTGACAGTTTTGAAGCGATCACTCCAGCTAGATCCTCTGTCAGGGCTTCGATCACGATCATTTCTATGCCACGGGACAAAACGATATATATGACTATCACTTAAAAACATGGACAAGAATCCTTTCAAAAAACCAAAATCATCGGGAGTGTAAAAATTGGACAATATCTTTTAGTAAAGAGAGGAAAATATAACTAACAAATATTTAAACCAACCTCTGTGAGTCATTGTCAAATCCACGACCTCCACCTCGGCCAAAAGCAGCAGAAGACCCATATCCACCCCTTCCTCCATAACTTGAATCACCACCTCTTCCACCATATCCTCCATCATTACCCTTTCCACCATACCCAGAGTCATAACTCTTAGCACCAAATCCAGAGTCACCACGACCACCAGTACGATATTTGGATCTGCTAAAGCCACCACCACCCCTTGACGACAACTCACGAAGTTCTGGAGGAACTCGCTGGTTTGCACCCTCTAAGATTTTGATGAGATCAGAAGCATGTTTAGCATCCTGGTCTCCAAAGAAAGTGTAGGCTATACCAGTGGCTCCAGCCCTCCCAGTCCTACCAATCCTATGAACATAATCTTCAACTCCTGTAGGGAAGTCGAAGTTTACAACCACTCTGCAAAAAATTAATGGACATTTCCAAATGTCATGGTCACTATTCAAATGTGTACAGTACACTATCTTCATTAACATATTCGCATCAAAAGAATAGAGAAAATATATATATATATATATATATATATATATATATAACAGAAATGGTTAACCACCTAATGTCTTTGACGTCCAGTCCACGAGCTGCAACATCTGTGGCTACAAGCACAGGAGTCCTTCCGCTTCGAAACTGATTCAACACATGATCCCTATCAGCCTGGGATTTATCCCCGTGAATAGCAGCAGCTCCAAACTGGCGAGTAAGATTACGAGCAAGTTGATCACACATTTTCTTGGTAGAACAGAAAATAATTATCTTTGACCCTTGATCCTGTGACCGCAAAATACTTTCCAGTCGTCGCTGTTTCTCCACATATGTCAAAACTTCAATATGCTGTAAAAGCAACATTAGAACACAGATTAAACATATGATTGCTAAATTCCCCCTGGCATCAGCAGGGGTAAGATGGCTGTCAAAAATATAAGCTACGGTGGCATTGCACCCAAATATATCAGTGGTAAATATCAAACCTGAGTAATAGACTTGTTAGCAACAAGCTCGTCTACATTGCCAATGTTCACCTGGACAGGATTAACCAGCAGATCAGCTGCAATTCTCCTAACCTCCTTAGGCCATGTTGCAGTAAACATGAGAGTTTGCCTGCGAGCAGGCACCCCATTCACAATCTTCCTAATTTGAGGTTCAAACCCCATGTCCAGCATCCTGTCTGCCTCATCTAGCACTAGGTAAGAGACCTGATGAAGACTGATTCTCCTCATCTCAAGAATATCATTCAAGCGACCAGGAGTGGCTACCACAATATCTGCTCCTCGGTCAATATCTTTCAATTGAGGACCCTTTGGTGCTCCTCCATACAAACACTGGTGAAAAAATAATAATAAATGTTCGTAAGTAGGAAGCTCGTTGACGGAAACTAAGCTGCAGCCAATTTTTCTATAGCTCAGTTTAACTTAAGGAACCTAATGCAACATGAAATCCAACAAAGAATGAAGCTTCCAGCAATATTTTCCTTTAAGTATCAAATTAGTGAGGAGTGCAACAATAAAATTCCATTATGTCCAAACTGATGCATGAAATCAATACAAAATAAAAAATGAGAACAGTACTTACAGTGCAGGCAATTCTTGATGTTTTACTAAACTTCACAGCTTCATCTTGAATTTGTGTTGCCAACTCCCTTGTTGGTGAAAGTACCAACACAGTGGGTCCCATTTTGGCGTTATTATTAGTACGCTTGAGGTGAATAAAGGCTGGAAGTAAATACCCCAAGGTTTTCCCTGAACCTGTTTTAGCAATGGCAACTATATCTTTACTTTGAAGTGCAATGGGCCACGATTGTGCCTGAATTGGAGTTGGGGCTGAGAACCCAGCATTTTGTACCTATAAAAGGAAAATCCAGGAGATTGGTTTCATTCGGGACTTATAGATTAGAGGTTTAATGTCGGAAGAAGTGTTATCCCCCATATGCAAGCCGCCGATGCTTGCGGATGCAAGCTAGCACATAAGGAGGCCTCTTCTTCCGTACGGACCAAGTGGCAGACTGAATCATGACCAACAGCAGTCCCAGCCACGAACTTGGATGATTTGGAAAGCCCTTCAAAAAACTTGGTCCACCATAAAGGGCGCTCCAAAGTCCAAACTAAATGCTAGCCCCACGAAATAGGGCACCACACCGTACGACATTAGCTCCACCCCAGGAGCAAACATCGCACCTACGACCAAAAAGTAAACATGGCAAAAAATTATCATGAGCCTGAAACTTGGATATTAGAGCTTCATGAATCATAGTTTTGCACAAGAAACATTTGGGTCAGATGCCTTCAGAAACTTGTGTAACCTCCTAACTGCCACTACTGCAGATAGACAAGAAAGAGGAAAAGAGAATAGAAGTTGATACCTCTCTAAGAATCTCAGATGGAAAACCAGAAGACGCAAATGATGTAACAGGTGGAGGCACATTATCTCCCTGGAAAAAAATTCGAAGAATAAAAGCCCAACTTAGTCATTTGATTGGGGCACATTGTTCAATATATATATATATATATATATATATATATATATATATATTTGTGTGTATGTACTCACAGTAACAGTGATCTCATGACGCCGTCTATAAGCATCTGGAGATAAAGCAGGTCCGGTCTCCAATGGTACTGGACTTTTGATAGAACTACCATTTCCAGCAGCAGGTGTTCCATTTACAACATTATTATGAGAACTAAAACTGTCACCTTTGGAACTCTGATACAAAATTAAAACAAAACAAATAAATTAAGTCCCCAATAAACTACAATCAAGAGAAATGCACAGCTGATTTTTGAACATATACAAGATAAAAATGAGAATGTAAAACTGATATTTAGACAAACATTATTAAAATGTGAAAAATACAGCTCATTTTAAAACACCAGTTTTCTAGCATGATATTGCATAGTCCATTCCCTAAGCAAATGCAATGGCCCAAACTTCTCTAGGATCCATTTGAGGAAAAGAGGAAGATTTAAATTGATCAACACATTATCAGCTTAAATTATTTAGTTCATTAGAGAACAAATTCATCTCAATCCTCATCATAGATAAGATTAACATAATCAGTTAATTGAAACTTACACAAACCAAAGCATTACCGGTTAGCATAATATTTCAAAGTGTTACTTATCTAAAAATTATTCCCGTATCTTACACTATGTCAGCGCATCATATAACAATAAAAAAAATAAAACACAAGAGTTGAGGACAAACCTGATGGTTCCGGGATCCACCTTCATTTGACCCACCATTTCCATTCCTATCATACCGATCACTGAAATCAGGACTCCGGCCACGCCCTTGAGATGATTGGTGAACCTGGACAGAAGAGCTAGACACTGAAGAAGTTATCGATGGAGCAGCTGAGCTTGAAGGCCTTTCATATTGAGTGACATTAGTCTCAGGATTCCAAAAGTAAAGATAGCCAGTCTTCCCATCCACAAGACCCTTCCATGGTTTAGGAAGTGTAGGATCTGCTGGGGCATACCGTGGACCCACTGCGGCAGTTGCTGTAGCAGCCATAGCAAGGGATGCAAAAACACAATCCTAACACCACCACAAAATAACAATACATCAAATCAGTTACAATGAACTAATGATCAACAATTTTACAATTCACGACAAAGTAACACTAGCTAAAAATACTGTAAGTGTTAATATAAGCCTTGTTTGGATAAACAATTTAATTAAGTGTTTAAAACGTAAGTGTTTAACATATAGGTGTTTATGTATAGGTTATTTCTATAACAGATAAAATAGAATTAAACTATCTGCATATAATCTATAAGTTGCTTTCATAAGCTATAAAGAAATTTTTTTTTTAAAAAAAAAAAACTATACTGAAGAGGTTATAGAAATAAGCTGAAAAAGACTTATGAACATGTCATAAGCTCACCCATAACAATCTCACAGGTGCTTATGTCAGTTCATAAACTCAAACAAGTCAATCCAAACAGGCATGTTAAATTTCCAAATTACCCACATTAAATTTTGAAACTACACACGTTTAGAAAAATCTATATCCTCAATTTAACACTTTTGATTTCATTAATTCATAATAACTGCTACTTAAAATCCAGTATCACCCAAATCAAAAACTCGTCTGCATACCTAAAAAGTTTTACAAAAACAATAAAAAAATCCCCGCAAATCTAAGCAAACGAGTTCAATCGTATACAAATCGCATCAACAAAAAATTAAGCTATTCTTGAGACAGACTATGAAAATAAGCTGAAAACAACTTATGAACTTGTCATAACCTATTCCCATAAGCTCTCCCAAAACAGTCTCACTCACAAAGTGTTTGTTTCAGTTGATAAACTTAAATACGTCAATCGTTAATTTTCAAATTACCCACTTCAGCAAAATCTAAATCCTCGGTTTAACACGTACAATTAGATTAGTTCATAATAACAGAAACTAAAAAACACTCTTTATATCACCGACACTTCCGCTGGAATGTGTGTCCAATGTCCAACACATGCACGACATTCACACGTGTAATCAGGTTCAATTAATTAATTCATTTTTCAAATTTTTACGGGCGTCGAACGTTACTGACAAAGTTAACAAAAAAAAAAAACATGTAAATCTGCTGAATCATGTAAATAAGTTACCAATAAATTTTTCAAATTAACGCGTTCAAAGTATAAACAACACTTTCTCAACAAAAAAAAAATAACTATTTTTCAAAACCTAACAAAAAAATCGCATTCAGAAAACCTAAATCTACCACAAGCAAAAATCATCACAAACAAAACATAACAAAAATCACTTCAACAAAAAGCTATTCCAAAACCCTAATCACATGCACACAAAAAAAAACTAATTCAAAAAACAAAACTTTAAATCAAATCAAACCATACAAAACCCTAATAATTAATTCCAGAACAGTAAAAAATCAAACAATGCACAAAAATCAACAACGATAAACGAAATCAATTAACGAAAATGCAAATTCAGATCGAAAATCGAAATCGAATTTGGTTTTACCGGTTGATGAGCGAAGCGAAGAGAAGTTGAAGTGAAATTACGCGCTTCTGTTTCTCTCTCTAGAAGCTCTGTGTGTGTTGTGTTTCTCTCTCTAAAACGGGTGGGTGAGAGAAAAGTGAGAGAGAGGAACGAAGAAGAAGTTGTAAAATGAATGAATGTGGTTATTTATAGTAAACTAGAATTTTTAGATTTTTTTTTTGTTCTAAGTTTTAACCATGGTTAGTTTTTTGCTAATTTCATGAATTTGGACTATGGTTAATTTGTCCTAAAGCCCAATTAATATTGTTAAATATGAGTATATGATAGTGACTATTGGAACAAAAATGGTAAGGTAGTAAGGTGTAAGATCCACTTGCATAGTTGTACTTGGTTGTATTGAAGTGAAATTTGGAAGGAATACATTTGATGATGATGTGAATATTTGAAAAATAAACGTTTTTCTTTTTGTAGTAGATATCCGATAAGATTGATTTGTTTAGTCAGATCGTATGTGAAATTTGAAGTTGGTGTTCATATTCTGTAAAGACGGTGAAAAGTTTGAGTGCGTGTTTGATTTTGGGTGTTTATTTTTTCAAGAACGTTAAATGCATAGTGTATGGTGTTTGGATGTGATTTGATTAGATTTGGATGATATTAGGATTTTGGTTGAGAAAATGATTATGGATTTTGAAATCGGTTTTAGCCGAAAGCGATTCTGGATTAAAGAGTTTGAGTGTGTATTTTGTTCCATGTTCTGCAACGTTAAATGTGCGCTTATGGTGTTTAAATGTGATTTGATTAGATTTGGAAGATGTTAGGATTTCGGTTGCGAAAAATGATTCATGATTTTGAAATTAATTTTAGTTGAAGTGATCATTTCTAGCTTTTCGGTTATGGTCGAAATCGATATTTGATAGTCTTTTACAAATTCTCAGCTTTGCCACCTTTGACCAAAGGAAGCCATGTTCGATGTTGTTGTTGTTTCTGGTTTTACAGTTGAGATCCCTAGGTCTTAAGGTGTCTTTGTTATGGCATAAGTTGTAGAGAGAGAGAGAGAGGTTGGAGAATGCGAGCGAAAATTATCTGATCGAAAGAGTTCAAATGCTATAAAGTAAGGTCCAGAAGTTGTGGGGCTCGCATAAATCGATTTTTCCCCATCGCACGTTTGCAAGGAAAGAGAATAAAGATTAAATTTATTTATTTTGTTTCCCCTTATATTTTTATCCACCATTCATTATTGTCCTTTATGTCTTTCTATCAGGTAAAGCG
>Ga0209282_1001958_pt1 | contig 11639 bp, 4 predicted proteins | sample Mtrugardesep15_FD_187529 | JGI IMG/M metagenome (GOLD analysis project Ga0209282, IMG submission 187529) | Root nodule microbial communities of legume samples collected from California, USA - M. trunc garden sep15 (SPAdes) (version 2) | ecosystem: Host-associated > Plants > Roots > Nodule...
AAAACTTTTAGGAAAAAAAAAAAAAACTGTAGTTGTGAGGGTTAGCTTTCCAATGCAAGGGGCCATCATCATATTTTCCTCCTTGTTAATTCCATTGCATGTGACTTTTTAATTAATAATAACTTTTAACCTGTGAACATCCACAATAAATACATTCATTTTTGAGTAGTTAAATAAGTCTCATATGTATAAATTTATAATTTTTAAATTGTAGTACCTAATAAAAACTCAATCCTTTCAACGCATCATCTCACACAAATTTCTTAAATAGAACATATTAATCAAGTATTAATAACTTTATATCATTGCATATCAATTTTTTAATATTAAAAATGTGTGGATCCCACTTAAAAATAGGGGTCTTAAGTGAGACATTGAGTCTTATAAAACCACAAGAAAATTCTTCCTCAATGAGATACCTAATAGATACCAAGTCTTAAAAGTTAAGACTCTTCCATTAAAGCTCGTTTAAGAGTCTTTAAATTCAAAAAATGTGTCCCTAACAAGTTTAATCTAGGAGGAGAATGATGTGACATAAGTACCATAAATTACTTAATGAAGCTATCCATCCTTAACAATATCTTGAGTAAATTGTGGAATCCATCATAGATTCTTAAAAGATTGAACTACTAAAGCAAAATTATAATGAATTGCTTTAAAGTGATGTAACATTGTGAGCTCTACTAAAGTCATCGATAATGGGTTGCAGTAGTTGCACTATTTGAGGCGTTTCAAGTACCAAATTTCGGTTTTTGTTAGCATTTTATAAATTGAAAGAAATTAGAGCTAAACTAGTAAAGTGGGACGACAAAGCACTTCAGGTGATCGATCTTCAAGTGAAGTACTTATATATAGGGTTGGTTGTAGCATTGAATGGCCAGATCATAGTAAGAATAGCCCATTTGTAAATTGATACACCAATTTCTTATTGTTTATCTAATTTTTTAGGGCAATTCTATTGTACACAATTGAGATGTGATGTAATTTATTGATCTTAATGGTGAAAATGATACTTCTGTATGATGCAAGATCATTTTACATTAATATGTTAGACAAAACCTATATTTAAATTAAAGTTTGCAAATTTCTTTCAACATTCCCTTTTTCATTTTTATCTAATATTTAGTTTATGAAATTAAATTATATATTTTTTGGAAGTTATTATCCCACGTTTTTACTTCCAAGGATGATATAGTATATAGTGATAGGGATTTGGATCCCCTATATTTGGATCTTTTAACTTTAGGTAACTTTAAGTTTAGAGAGGAGAGAGCATAAGATATAAATATGGAGGGAAAAATATGAAAGATGAAAGAGTAGGAAGAAAGTCGTTTAACTTATGAAGTTAGAGAACTCTTAATCATGAGCTGCAGAAAACGACTTGCAAACTATATAGTTGCAATTATAAACTTGGTATTATAGTTGAATAGTTAATGAAAGATACAAACTTTGAATTTAAAGAATGAGATTCAAGTCTCGCTAGTCCTTCTGAAAAGAGGTAAGTGTAAACATTTTGTAAATGTTCTTAAAATCTTATGTGTCTTTGATTGGAGCACCATCATCTCACACTATTTTTTTTTTTATCAAAAATTATAATAGTAATTGCATTTGACCTTTGTGATTTAATTAGGTAATGTAGCTACCTGAATTGTCCACATACTTTTGTTCAAAATAAACACGTCCACATACAATTGGATAGCATTCCAACTGTCTCATACATACCTAACTAAGCTCGTACTCGATTCTCACCCAAAAGTTGAAAGAAGACCTAATCTTATGTAAATTATTGTTTAGTATTTCTCTAAAATATTATTAATCAAAAGAAAGAAAAATATAATAGGGCACTGTATTCTACTTGGATGCGGTGTAGTTGTGTCAGGATTGAGGTCGTCATTGATGGTCAACATTTTTTCATGTGAATGGAAACAAATCTCTTAAAAATATTACTTTTTTCTGACATCAAAACCTTGAAAATCTTTTTTATTATGAATCGATGAAAATGTTTTTTATTTGATCCAAATCAAGTAGGAAAACTGCCTCAAAAAAAGTTCGAGGAAAATGAAATGAAAAACAAAAGTAATAAAATGCGAGTCACGGGAAGCTTGGCTTGGTGGTACACTAATTCTAAAATTAAACTAGCTAGTGCATACCTATCAGTGGTCTATGAATAGACCTTAGAACGTGTGTTAATCACAAACCGTTTTGTTAGATTTTGTCAAAAAAAGAAAACATTGTACTACGAGATAGGAATAATTAAGATTCTCCATTGTCTTGGTTTTTCAGGTGTTATTGTTGCAGTAATAGTGCTTACCTGTATCATTAAGGGTGATTTGCTAGTTTCACCGTCTACGAGCCTTAATTATTTTTACCGCATCAGTCTCATTTGAAGGATCTTTGACGCAGAACAGAAGCAAGGGTTACAAACGTTAATTAAATCTAAAAGATAAATAGATGGGTTGCAATCGGCAAACCTATTAAATAAGGATTGCTGAAATCCACCAGAATTGAGAGAAAAGTCTCTTATAATTTTATTGAATAAAAAGTGTCTTAGACTGCATAAGTTCCGTTTAAATACTAAAAGAAATAACAAATCTGTATGGACCGAAAAATAACAAAATGTAATAAAATATTGTAGAATATGCTTAAATATTTTTTAAACAAGAATGTGTTGAAATATTAAAAGGCGGTTTCGGGCTTTCAGATGACTAAATTAACTCCTACGTCATAGCGAAACGATGTGTATTGCTCGTGTGGTTCGGGGCTTTCCAAAAAGGTATAATTTAGTTCATTCCAACACCAGATGCAAAATTTGCATCAATTTGACTGAACATTTCTTGCGCGCTACTTCGACTTCGATTCGTGTTGTCAGCTTGTCTACGTCAATCTCATATCAAAATGGATAAGAAAAAACATAAAATCAAAGTAGCTATTCTATGGCCAATATCTGTACTTCTGAGTCATGAGTCATGAGTAGGGAATGATAGACATTTTCATCTTACAAAAAAGTCTTGCTCTAGCATCTGCAAACCACATGCTAACCAAATTTGCAACATTGTAAAGTAAAAGTAAAAGTGAACAGCAATATGTGTCCCATAATGTTATGGGCCACTCCATACGTCTTGAATTTGCATGTCCAGCCTGGTTTGTTAATGGCTCAGGCTATTCTTCGACACAAGTAAGAAAAAAGACACACGTGCTTGGCCACACACAGTCTTCAGTGTCTCCACTCTACACACACACTTCGTGGTTCTTCTAACAAATTTCCATAATATAGTAGCTAATCAGTCTCTTTCTTTTCTGGCAAGTTTAGTTAAAGATGACATGATCAAAAGCTAGACAACAAAAATATATGACACTAGTACAATATAATGTTAATTTCTGATACAAATCCAATGATAGAGTACATATAATATAATGTTTTTTTTTACGGGAAATATAATACTTTAATAGTATAATGTAATGCTAAATCAAATTGGTCATTTGTGTTTGTAATTATATAAGTATAATGTTATTTTTAAAACTCAATTTTAATGATACTAAATATAAAATATATAACTATTTAGTTTATAAATATGTAGATATTAATTCTAATTTTAACAAACATAAATCTCATCTTTGGTTGTGATACATTATGATGAATCTCGAATGACAACCTAAACTTAGTCTAATGATCCCCGTTGTCAATTTTTTTTATAGTCGGGCACTTTTGTCATTTGATTTATGACTAAAATCTTGAATTATTTTAAGGTTAGTTGATGATATATTAAATGTAATTTTGTATTGTTGAATAGTTTCTCTTATAGAGGAAGACCTAAAAGACTGAGAGAAATTATTAATAAGGATCTAGAGATTAATGTAGTCACGGTGAGATAAGGCTTGGTTGTTTGATTTATGTAGCCGACGGTGAGATAAGACTTGGTTGTCATTGCTCCTCGTTTTTCCTTTATTTGTATCCTCAACTAAATTACAATTAAATAAGCAGAACGATGTGGTTCAAAGAAAGACATGGTAAAAACAGCCATAATGCTTACAAGCCACTAGACTGGTGAATTCTTAAAAATAGAGGCTTAAAGAGATAGTTTAGGTGCAGATTTCAATTTGACCTCTTGTTAGTTCTTAACCCAATACTAGAATTTAACACACCATACATATAGCAACAGGTAGATTCATTCAACTGTTACATTAGAGAAATAATCAGAATCATAAGGGTTCACAATGACTGAAAACCAACTTGTGAGTTTGATGATATTACATTACCTTCCTTTCTCAGAAAATATTTGGGCTACAAAAACACCTCATTTGGATCATTTTGTAAAATAAATAAATAAATGACTAACTTATTTAAAAGTTCAAATACCTTTGATGATCCTTTAAGTTGGATGTTTATAACAAGTTAGTCATTTAAGTCTTTTTTGTTACAAATTGGTTTTTAAGTTTCTTTTTGTTACAAACCGGCCCTTTAAGTCATATAACTTTAAGAATCGTATATGATATTTGGCCTATTTAAAAGCAATGCAATGCTCTAGAGAAAGAAGTACTCCTACATATTACTGCAACAAAATCTGAACTGATACCTACAAGTTTTTCTGGTAATAAATTCCATAAAACATGTCAATAGTTTATTTTATATTGTTTCTATAGAATCAATGAAGTCACTCAATTGGTCTCTTGTGGTTGAAAATGTATCCCCCTCAATGATCACATACATGCTGCACGAAGCAATATCTTCAAAATTGTGAGGACTAAACTGAACATACAGCTCTACTATCAAAGTTTGAGTAACTACATTCATCTCTCACATTAAACTCAACCAAAGAATTGAAAATAGATGATAAAATTTCATACACCATAATTGTCGCCGCATTCAGAGTGGTTTTCCTGAGTTCTATGATACTTAACAGTTTTATCATCTAGTTCAAATTTTACATGTGTTAAACCCAGCTCTCTTACCAATTATAGCCGATAATAGATCTAGACCTTCTCCTTCATGTACTTGAACTTTAGGAGACTGCTATAGTGTCCAAGCTCTGAAGAAATCGTCGTGATCATCCCAAATACAAATTGCATTGCCCATAGTACTATTGAGATTAAATATTGGTTGTTTGAGAAACTCTAAGAATGGATAGAACCAACGTAACATTACACGGTAGTGCTAAGTTGATATCAATTCGATCTGCGTATCTTTTTCTTCTTTATAATTGTCCATATAAAGGAGAAACACCTTACTAGTAAAGTACATTTAAACAAATTTCTATGAAGTTAACTGAAAGATCAACTTTAATTAATAGAGGTCTGAAATACATATGGCATCAACATAACTATTGCTTATACTAATCACCTTCTAAATCGATGCACCGCAGTAAAACCCAGTGCCTCTTGGACCAGCATCATAATACATAGGCTATCTGAATATGTAAGAAGCTGCTACTAATTCATTCATGACTTACGTGACTAAATTAAATTATATTCTATGAACAATCTTCCACGAATATGGTTGATAAAATCAGCTTTTGAACAAAAGTTGCCCTCAAACCTTGTTCTTGTTGTTCCTGATCAACGCCATCAGTCCCAGACCTGCAGAGACAAAATCAGCTTACATGATTATATTATATCATAGTATCAAAAAATGAGAATTTGAAAAACTTAAACACAGGCTAGAAAATTTTTTAATCATGTAACCGTCAGGGTTGTGAGTTTGATTCAAACTGTTAACAGTCTAAAACTTCTTAATTGGTGGTTCGGCACTTGACTATAATCTGCAAGGCTGTAAATAGCATTGTAGTCAAAATTCCTCCGACTTAAATCCTAAAGTTCCAGTTTTACTAGGATTTTGCCTATTTTGGGATTTTGCCTATATAATGCGCATGCACAGAATTGGCATGCTTGGTATGTGATGCATTCTACAATATAAGCTTCTCAAGGTTTATCTTGTTATGCCAACTCTACACAACAATAAAATATCTAGAGAAAAAGAACCGTACCTTTTTGCTTTATGAATTTCTTTATCCTTGTCGCTGAGGCTGGAGTTTTCATCTGGATGGTTACTGTTATAGTTAGGAATCGGCACATTGCAGATGAATGGTGACAAAAGCGGATCAGGTATCGATTCTTGTTTGTTTCCCCTGGCAGCTAGTTTCTTGCCAAACATTTCTGAGTTACCAGACCAGATGCTAGATTTCTCAGTCTTCCACCCCCACTTTATATAAAAAAAATAAAAAAATCAATAAAACGAATTGAGTAAGACAATAAAGAAATGCCATAAAGTCAAAACATATGCAGGATTACGATTTAGTACACAAGAATTATGAGATAAGCAAAATATACCTTTCGCGAGCTTGAATGTGTAAATCGTGTGAACACATCGTTCCCTAAATTTTCTTCACACACAGGACAAACCTGAGGTACAAAAAATAGGATCACATATTTTAATCATTGTTTACTTGCATGAAATGTATGGAAAAAAGAAAACAGATTACAACAAAAATTACGGCCAGACCAAAATTTAAGGAAACAGAAAAAAGGTTATACCACATTTTTTGGGGAAGAACAATACTCCTCTTCAAAATCACTGCAGAGAGGAACTTGAATTTCAAAATCACAAAAAGGGCATCGAAAATCAGATTGGTAGTCGTCATCCACGTCTGTGTAACGAATTACTGAGTAATTTTCTGTGGTATGAATGGGATCGTTGTTAGAAAGCTTCTGAAGCACAAGCACAATGATTCTATATAGCATGCTGATAACAAAAATTCCTCAACATGACTAAAGCAATAGAAAATATAAATTAAACCTACATAATATGCAGATATAGCATTACAAGCTCGCAAAATACCAACAAGTGCTTATTAGCATAAGTGCTTAATAATAATATATAGCCTTTTTTTATATAAGATGAGCACAATACAACCGTAAAGGCACCATTGTGAGTTAACTTACTACCCAACTTTTCTGCTAAAACAAATTAAACTTACATCTCCACTATGTTGGTCCCCAAGAAACTATATAACTTAAGCGTTAATTTTTTTTCAAGAATGGAATAAAAACGTGATTATTTTTACAATATATATATTGAATTAGTAAGTTAGAGTTTGCTATTAGTTAGTTGGTTGGTTAATACTCAATTAGCTCTGTATATAGAGCACCTTGTACACATTTTCCATATCTTTACTTTTGTTTTGCTAATTAATTTGTTAGAGTTTCAATTAGTTGGTTAGAGTTTGTTAATAGTTAGTTAGTTGGTTAATTCTCAGTTAGCTCTATCTATAGAGTACCAAGTACATATTTTACATGTTTTTCAATCTTCTCAATACGGTGCTTCGGAAGATTCCTTTTGAGAATTCTCTCTCATTTTCAAGCTCTCAAGCTTCTAAATTCAATGTCATTCAGATTTATAAGAATTTTATCAATTATAAACACTTATTACATAACAATTTTTTTTAACAAAAGATAAAATAAAGTCAAATTGTTGTCACATAATACAAGCTATTTTCATAAGCTACTATGAAGAGCGTATGAAAATAAGATGGAAACATTTATGGACATGTGATATGCTATTTCTGTAAGTGTTAATACTATTACCTAATGTTCAAATAAGTCCATCCAAGCATGAATCATGGATTCAAATGTCATAACTATTCAGTCCTATGGGCGGTGTTGAGCAAATAATTATAAAGGATCTCATCAAACAGTTTTACAAGCCAACCTTAAACTAAGAACTCAGATAGATAAAACCACGGATCAAACATGAGAGGCAAAACAAATTAAAAAGAAAAAATAAACAGAAAAGGAGGGTACTAAAAGTAATAGTAGTAACCAGAGTGAAGTGGAGCAGATTGAAGAGTAGAGAAGTGCTTTGAAGAATGAATACTGGCCATGATGTCCAAGTCCATGATGATATCACCTTCTTTCTTTGTTTCTTCACAAGAGTACTGTGAAAGTGAAAGTGATGGTTTTGTTTGGTTGAGGCTTCTTGTGGTGGTGAATGAGAAAAGGTTTATGAGTCTGAACTCAACAACTCCAAAAGAGACGACTTTGCTTGTCTATCATTAGTCAAGTCATCACCATTCACCAATGGCTTTGTGGCAATGTGATGATGTTTTGCTGAGTCATGTTTGGTTTCTGACACTGGATGCTTTTCCAACACACAAAAAGATCAACAATCATCACTCTCATTCACACTTGTCCTATTTTCGATCAACATTTTCTTTCTTTCCCAAAAAATTATAATTAATAATAGGACATTAGTTAAAAAAAATATGTAATTAAATGTATAAAAGTTTAAAAAAAATGTCTTTTTCAATGTAAAACTTACTTTTTTGTTTCTTTAATTGGTTTCTCAGAACATTAGTATGATCCTTTTTTAAAATTCGGTATTTGATTCAATATCGACTAACTTAAAAGATTTAATTAAATTGTTCACTTTCAAAGGTCATGTTTAAATCCAAAACTGCAAAGTTATATATATGAATTAATTCACCAAAATGACATCGAGGTGAATTAAACATGAGAGTAACACATTTCAATTTTTCAAACAACACTATCATACCAACTTAACAAAAACATCATGATTTTGTGTATTTAAGTGATCTCACGTGTTCCCTAGAAGAAAAAAAAAGTGATCTCACTTGTAAATAATTGCAAAAGATATATCTTTAATAAAATTACTAAATAAATCAACTAATAACTATACAACCGTACATTTCAACAATACTAATTTATTTTAACAGTAAAACACATGAGAGAGTTATCCTTTATGTTGAACACGTTTGTTGGTTTCCATCTTAGTATGGTATTTGTTGATTCAAATTGACATATTCGCTTCAATTCATTACAAATATAATGAAAACTTGAGCATCCGAAAACATAAATATTTTGTTTACTTTTATTTTATTATATTTATAGACATTATTATGTGGTCGATGTATACTATTAACTAAGTGTTACAAGATTGTTTGCATATTATTTTTTTCAGTGAAAATAATAAACAACACAAACACAAAGTAATGTCGTGGCAGTGAGCACCATTGATAACGTAGGGGCTAAGCATCACACACACACCTATCCAAAGAGGCGAAGGCACCTCTAACATCAAAAGGTTGTTCAAACGTAAAGGAGTCTTTTTGTGACCTTAAAGTAGTCTTTATTAAAATGCATAAAAGCTATGTTGAGAAAAATGATAAACACGACAAATTTTTCTGTCCTTTTTACATTCGAATATATTCGACTTGGTAGTGGTTGATGAAGATGTTCATGTATCTAGTAACGTCTTTACATAATGTGAATCTTATGGATTAGAAGAAGCGATTAGGAATAAATAATTATAGGAGAATGCTAAGTGTTGTCCTCTAACAGCAGTAGTGTTTAACAAATAATTAGATGGATGCTTTGGTCTCTAAGGTTCATAGTTTTAGCTATCTAGTTGAGGTGATATATGTGGTAATGGAAAGTTAAGAAAGAAAACATCATTTTGTATTTATTAAATGAAGACCGAAATCGGCATTTATCATGGTGAAAAAAAGTCTCAAGTTTTGGATGAATCTTAAATTAGGATTGGTTAGATTGTTGAGATTGGTTTGAGTATTTGATCTAATTTGATTTTAAATTTAAACTAGATATAAACTCGCATATCGCCCAGATTAATAAATAAAATTATTTTGCATTTTTTTTTCATGATACATATTGTAATCTATAGTGTTTATTGTATGATGACTCCACATAACAAAAAGATGTGAATATATTTCAACCTAGTGGATTACATTCGTTCTCAAAGATAGACGTCAATGGAGTTTTGTTGTTTACACAAATATTGCTCCTTGAGACTTGATATTTCAACCTAAAACCCCACTCTTTCATCAGATATTGATGTAGCCCTTGAATCTTGCATCACACGATTCAACCTCTAACCCTCAACTATAAACACACTTGATCAACCAATGTTATGAATCGATCAATCCGACGGCCTCCTCAATCTTTCCATGAGCCACCCAAATCCTTGAGTCTTCTTTGATCTTGAGCACTCAACCTTTGATTCACCTTTGATTGTTTACGAATCATCAATTAATCATGAGTTGTTGGATGAAGAAAAACTCTCCAATTCGCTAAAGGACGTGAAAGACCTCAATATTTTCTTTATGTTTCATTTTTCCTCCACTTGTAAAGCCTTGGAATATTGAAATCTAACGTACAAAGAAATCCTATAGAAGTAACTCACAAAATTCTCATCACGATCAATAGTTAAGAGTGTTCAAAGAATAAAAGGTAAAAGATAAGTCTTTGAGACGAGGTTGTGAAAATATTATGTTTTCGAAAAGTTGTGTTATGTTTACTTCTTTGTATAGGTTTTTGTAAAGTAGTGAGAAATTGAAGTTATAAAATATGTTGTAAAAAAATTGAGTGAAATGACTTACACCTAAAATTGAAATAATTCTTGTACTAAAAAAAGTGAAACGATTCACAAAACATTATGATATATGAAACAATTCGCTTAAAAGTGAAATGATTCACAAAAAATTTATGGATATACGAAACAATTCACTTAAAAAAAATCAACAAAAACATTTTTTAAAAATGAGTGAAACAATTCAATATTTGAAGTGAAACAAATCACACTTTTCTTTGACAGTGTGAAACGATTTATTCTACAGAGTGAAACGACTCACAAGTTAAAAATGTTCAAAAAGAACAACATATGAATGAATGTAAGGTTTTAAAATATGCAACTTAGATATGATAGTGAAGTTAAGATCATAGGAGCTACGTAGGTACACAAATTCTACTTAAGAGTTCTAGCATCCAATCAAAATCAGTATTAGCCTAACTACAAGAAATTAAACTAAAGATCAAATGCACCCATAAATAGTTTTTCATAAAATTATTTTGACTATTTCAATGTTTTGCAATGATTTTTTCGGATAGTAAAATTTTAAAAATGATAAAAATAAGAAGCTATTCTGAGTATTGTAAAAATCATTTTCGAGAGATACTTCTTTTTTGAAATAATATATAATTTTTATTATATTAAAATCTCTAATGAATATTTATATTTTTTTAATGTCAATGAATATCTATCATATTTATGTCAACATTACTTTTTAAATTTAGTTAGAGATATTTGGTCTCCATGGTCATAACTTAGTTAACAAGAATATTGTATTATATATGCAGTGACTCGAATTCGAACCTCTAAATCTCCACTTATTCACTTTAAAATGGTGAAATTCTTACAACTAGGCTACTCAATAAATAAAAGAGTTTGTTGACTTTTATATTTTAAGAAAGATCATAACACAAAATAAATAAAAAATAATAATATTCATTGTCTTTTTTTTTTGTGTGTGAAACATGTGTCTATACTTTACTTGCAAACTAGTTCCTAAGGTTGGGTAGTATAACAATGAACGACAAAACTCTCATTCAAATATACAACACGATTGTATTTTTGCGAGTAAATTCAAACACACGGCTATTGTTATCCTTGAAGTGAAAATTTTCATTGTTTTTGGGGTGAATCCGATATCTTGACGTGAATTTACATGCTCCTACGGAATAAAATATAAACAAAAATATGTTTAAAAAACCAATATATGCGATTAAAATATTGTACCCAAAAAAAAAAAAAAATTAGTACTTATATTATTTTT
>Ga0209282_1001959_pt1 | contig 11636 bp, 5 predicted proteins | sample Mtrugardesep15_FD_187529 | JGI IMG/M metagenome (GOLD analysis project Ga0209282, IMG submission 187529) | Root nodule microbial communities of legume samples collected from California, USA - M. trunc garden sep15 (SPAdes) (version 2) | ecosystem: Host-associated > Plants > Roots > Nodule...
GCATCTTGGTAATCCGATGGAGCAGGTCAATAGTCTCAATGATGCTGGTCAGCATGGTCATGCCAGGCCAAGTCCAATGCCTACTTCAGTTGCAAATGTCAATGTGCCTTCACAGTTATTGTCTCCTCCTGCTATTGAGCCTGGTTTGCTTACTGTGAGACCAAAGAAGCGTAAAAGTGCTACTTCAGAACTCGTGGCATGGCATGAAGAAATGAAACAGGGTTCTGAAAGGCTTCGAGACATCAGGTTCTTGACAAAATTATGTGATTTAGGCTATAATTTGTTAATTGTTACGCAAAAATAGTTTTTCAGGAAAAAGTTATCTTGTTTTTTTTATTACTGGTACCTCTTCTTAACACAAAATAAGCTAATCTAAACACATTTAATGTGCTTGCAATTCCCTGTTGCTATTATTGATCACTTGAAGTGGAAAAAGATCCCATCTGTTTGACGAGTTGATATGATGTTTTTGAATTGCTTGAAAGTATTTCATTGTTTCCTGTTTTCGCTACGTGAATATATTGTAATCTTGTTTTATGTTCATTACTTTGTTATCTTTTTTCTTCTAAGAAGATTGCGCTTCCTTGTTATTTGGCAGGGGGGCAGAATTAGACTGGGCACAAGCTGCAAATAGATTGATTGAGAAGGTTTGTTCATAATCATCAGCCTATGCAAATGAAACTCTAAATTCATTTGTTACAGGCATTCACATTACTCACTGTATACTTTTAGGTTGAGGACGATGCTGAGCTAGTTGAAGTTTTGCCAACAATGAAGTCAAAAAGAAGACTTGTCTTGACAACACAGCTCATGCAGCAACTACTTAACCCTCCTCCAGCGGCAGTTCTCTCTGCAGATGTCAAGTTGCATCATGATAGCGTGGTTTATTCTGTTGCTAGATTAGTGTTAGGAGATGCTTGCAGTTCAGTCTCATTGTGTGGAAATGACACGCCAGTGCCTCCAGCTAGCGAAAATCTGTAAGATTTGATTTTTCCCTTCTGAAGCGAGCATATGCGGGTTTTGAATGGATCATAGGGCCCATATCAAGTGAGCCCTATATTGTTGTGATTATGGGATGTCAGAAGAGTTTATCTTGATCATGAAATTCTATACGAATGGTCTAGAAAGTTTTTCAATAGTAAACGGCGACATTAAAAGTTGCATGACCTTGTATTTTAATCTCGACTCTGCATACATGTTTTATGGTCTCGATTCTTCGTCTCATTCACAATAAACCACTTTTCTTATTTTATAGGATCCATATATTCAGTCTTTCATTCACTTATATATAATTTTGAATGTGATAATTGAAATTTGTTGTTAATGTATTGCAGCCGGCCCAATAGGCTTAAATCATCTGATAAAATTGACCAGTACATTTTGAAAGTGGAAGATTTTTCTGATAGGGCAAGGAAGCTGGAAAGTGATATCATGAGGTACTATTGCAGTGTTCAATTGGATTTTTTCAATCCGTTTTTTTATTTTTTCTAATGGCCCTAGTAGCAAACTATGAAGCACAAACACTCTTCATGTTAGACGCGTCGGTGTTTGACACTTGTACAACACATGTAGGATAACTCAAAGAAGTGTCGTAAAATAAACTCTTTTCTTTGCTTCGAGAAATCTTGGACACTCATCAGAAACACTAGGGCTGGCTCAGCGTTTATTGAGGTCTAAAGTGAAGTTTTACATATGGCCTTTTAAAAGTTAACGACAATATCTTATAAAAAATTTATCTTTTGTTTTTATTGCCAATCTTTAATTGATGGAGTGACGGGGTGCCAACATAGTTGGAATGTCATCAACCTATAATGACGCCTTTCACTTTCAATTTTGCTTAGTTTTTTTGTCAATCTTTGTGTTAACATTTAAGATTATGGAGTATTTCTTAAAAAGAAGAGCAGTCCATTGGCAGGTTCTTTCTTAGAAAGAGAGGCCGTGTTTGGTTAGCAATTAGATATATTCAATTTTTTTACTAATATTTTTCTCGTGCAAAATGGAAACTCCAAAAACACAAACCTCAAGATCGAATTCATGAACTTTTCATCAGGAGAAAGGTACTTTGCCTCTAGGACAGCATAAATTGTTTGAAATAAGTGTGGAACCTTTAGTATATAAAATCAAACATACAATTTTTTGGCCTATATAACAGAAAATTAGTGGCGTAAACCATTCTTTTTACTTGCTCTGGGCTTGGGCCTCCCCCGAGACACACCATAGACTTGTCTACGGTAATAATGAACACCTCTAAAAAAGTTTTTTTGGAGGGACCTCTAAAAAAGTTTTAAAAGTAATGTCATATTATTTTAACTAGGTATTTGAAAAATTCCTGCATGTCTTTTCACATACAAACTTCATCTTATCGTATACGAGGATGATGATTAATTAGTTGGTTAAAGATCTTGATTTTGATTCCATTATTTTCAGTTTTTTGTTAGGAGATGGATAGATGTAGGTGAGTTGCTAGTGCATATAGTTTTAGATGCACTAGCAAATTTAGGTGAATTAAAACAAATTGCTCAATTTAGACGCATATATAAATTTTCATTCTCAATTTAGATATATTACAAATGATGTTCATATTTATTTAATTATATATATATATATTTATATTTATATTTATCGCATAAAAGAGCTGCATAGCTTAATATCATCATACTTACGTGCATCATTAGCCAACGGGATTGTAGAGGGGGGTGCTAATATTGCAAGTTGATGCATCTTGGTTAAAAGACCCGAAAGTCACAAAGTCTTGGGTAAAAATAACACTTGGTGCTATTGTACTTCAAGGTTTTTCTGCTTTTTAAAACACAACCATACGAAAACTTGAAAACCCCGATGAAAGTAAGATTAGTGATTCAAATAAATTAGTAAATGGCCCGAAAAAAACCAACCAGTAATTACCAATCCCGTTACACAGAAAAAAGTTTTTATCATGGCTTTTTTGGACAAATTACACTCACACGCGCACACACATATAATATTATATAATATAATATGGGCCGTATCTAGTGAGAATGAAAATTTTCTGTGAGTTAGGTTATTTATCAACCTTTGGATTAAAATGAGTGGCTAAGATTAAAAGGCTCCATTTAAGTCATACCGTGCCTCTCCACCTCTATCTCTCGTCTATGGGTTCCACAAAATTCCAAATTTTTTGTTTACCACAGATGTCTTTTACCTTTTAATCTTCTTTCAATCACTACGATCAACCACAGAAAATGAATCTGCTAATGAAGGTTACATATTTGGTCAAGAGGAAGAAAACTATAATATTGTAGCTGCTCATGGTTATTTTGGCCGATTGATCTTCCAATGTGCTAGTTTCAACAATTCTCGTTCTTTATATTTCTTTCTAGCTGCTTGGCCTGTAGTAGGCATCTTGTTTACCGCATTAGGTATCATCACCATGTTGCCGGCCATCACCGATATTTACGTCATCAGAGCTGCAATCAAAATACATTGATTCGTTTTATTTTCTTCACTCGAGTTTCCTCTCGCATCTTTATTATTTTCCTCTTTTAGAGTCCTCTCTAAATGGATGATTTGTTATTTGCCACTTTAATTGATCCAAAGATTGTTCCTTTGCCTCTCGGAGCTTCTTTATCATGTTTAAATTGTGCAGCTAACAATATAAGGAGTGTGTGAATCGTAAAACGCGAGAAAAGTTATGTTATCTATGTTAATAAATTGTGAAGCCATTGATTCAAGTTCCGGCAATACATGATGGAAATGGGAAGGCCTCACCTTGTTGCATACACCTGATGTGGGTGACTCCGTAACTGGGTATCAAGTTTCAGTGGAAATTGGGAAGGAGAAAGGGTGTGGGTATTAGAAAATCGAAGTCTGCAGAGATCTGGTGACGAGGGTGATTGGAATGTGGAGCACACTCACTTAAGTATTTTTAATCTTGTCCATCTATTTTAATCGAATTGATGATATTAACTCCTCACATAAATATATATCTTTTGACATTAGCTGTGTCGTGTCTGGTGTCCTTGTCAGAGTCTGTGCTTCATAGGTAACAAATAATACTGAAACTTTGTTATTATGTCCGAAACTGTTAAATCTTAAAAGCTTCTGCAGTATATGTTGCCTTTTCCTGTTTCTTTTTTTTTTTTGGTAGTAAAATTTCAAAGAACAAATTCAGCAAGTTGAATTTGAATTATGGAGCTTTTGTCTATGGCTGGTTTACTCCGTCTTTTTGCCTGAAAATAGCTCAATTGCTCATGAGATAGATACAGACTTACCTCTGAAAATTGGCTCAATGTCGCATGATATATTGGTGGATTCGGCAATGACCGATGGGCTGCAAAATAAGGGTCAGGCTCTGTCCAGTGGGTCACAAAACACAACTAAAATTTGTCAGTGCTAACGAGAGCAAAATATCCTTGATGATGTTGCAGAGGGTCCACCGCATTACCATGAACTAAGGGAAAGGAAAACTGAAGACTCTGCTTTAGGGTCGGGGAGAAATTCAACCCCTGTACCGAAGGTTGGTGGCAATTTCGGACAGCGGTGCTGGTGGGTGGTGAGGGAGTCAAGGACAGAGAAACACATCTTTGGAAACTGCTGGAGAGAAAGAAGTGTTGGAATGTAATGCAATTAGCATATTTAGATTGAATTCTAACAGTTGATAGTGGTGCTAACCATGATTTTATTTCCCGAAGGTCACTAGAGCATTGGGATTGTCTGTGAGGATTGTGAAACAAATAGACACCGAGTCACTTTTACAACCAATATATGAAGAAACTTGTTGATTTGATTGGCCACCTTGCCTGTTATATTAGATCCTTATGTTTTAGAGCTGGCTGGTCTGCATGTGGTTTTAAGAATGGCTTGGTTTAAACTTTGCATGGCAACCAATATTGTCAAAATCTGAATATACCCTGGATCAGGAGTGGGTGAAAGATCATAACTCGGAGAATCTTAGCGTCCTACCTAAAATGCCAAACCATACTTATGCACTCATGCATAAAAAATATCATATACAAGGAAAATAACCACCAAATTACAATATTAAACTAAAATCATAGGTGCATAAGTCATAACACGTACGTTTATATCACAATCACAGAAGTTCATGAATCATAGCCAATCTAACTGTAGAAATTCTAGATAACTGTCATTAGCAAAAATGTTTTGCTTTTTATTTTGGTTGCCCACTGCCTCTACCATTTTAGGTTACTATTTCACTTTTGTTTGCCAATATATGCTATGGATTTTGTCACCCTCCCCTCATTTTACCATTTTTCATCTTGATGATGCAGATTGGAAAGCAGAGCCTCGGTTTTGGACTTAAGAATTGAGTGTCATGATTTAGAAAGAAGATTTTCTGTCATCAATCGATTTGCCAAATTCCATGGTGCACGGGCGCAAAATGATGGGGCAGAGGCTTCATCATCCTCTGAAGCAATGGCAAATGCTCAGAAATCATTTGTGCAGAAACATGTTTATGCACATCCAATGCCTAGAAATCTACCAGATAGGGTACAATGTCTTTCACTTTGATAATTAATTAATTCATTTGTCCATCTTTCTTGGTCGGTTATCCCCGCAATCTCCTGTTTTTTGGTCCTTTTCTTTCAACTTATATTACTGGGACTTCATCGCCATAGAACAATACAACTGGCAATGTAGGAGAAGAATGGTACTAGATTGCCTCCCTCCTCAACCAATGGAGGCTGTTAGATCTTTCCAATCTATATTTGTATGTATGTATTTATGCCTAGATCTTTGCAATCTAGTTATCTTTTACTTTTGGTTCAGGTTCCAAGCCTTTTTGTATATAGTAAGATAATATATGCAGTCTACTTAGTTTAACCATGCTGTTTTGCTCGGTTGTCTGATTGGTTACCATAAGCTGGTCATTGTTTTTTTTTTCTTTGGATAGAACATAAAATGTTTATTGTTAACTCAGTCATTTCTTTTCTCTCAATTCCAGATCATTTTCTTGTATCTGTATACAGCAAGATAATATATGTAGTCTACCTGGTTTCAACCACATACCATTTGGCTAGTTTGTCTGGTTAAATAGCATAAGCTGCTTAGTGTTAATTTATCATTTCCATTTTCTCATTTCTAAAGCTTTTTCCCGTACTTCGTTTGAGCCAGATAGTCTGGCTCAGTTTTGTCTGATTAATTGGCATCAGCTCTGCTTCACTCACTCAATCAATTTTTTTTTTTTTGAAGAAGACTTCACCCAATCATTTCATTATTAATTTCTACAATAAACCATTTTCCATGTGTGGTTTTCCTCCTTCCGGTATTTTCTATGCCCTTGGGCTGCTCTTTGTTGAGGATGTATTTGTATAAACAACCATCAGTAATTGCCGGTCAAATACTATTCTTGAATAAAACTAAAGTCATGAGGGGCGAGCTATATGGATATTTACTTTTGGGGGGAGATATGGTTCTGGCTAGGGGAGTATATTCTTTTGCACAACATTTTTTAGGCCATTCATGATTAGCAACATTTTTTATTAGAAGTGGAGGTCGGTGGTTTGATGGTGTTAAGTGTTAACAATTACTTAGTTAGGGAAGTAGCTATTGTGGCTTTGAGAGTTGTCATGAAATTTAAATACAAGGCGGTGAAGATTGACAATTGCCTCATTTTCCAATTTCCAGCGACCATTTTAGTTTGTGCTTTACTCCAAATTTTCTTTAAATCGTTAACTTAATATTGCTTTATGGATGTTTATATTTGCACTGGAATATTGTGTAAAATTTCCATTGTTTGAATAGTGAATCGTTGAGGATTTCCATAATATTTTATGGCTGCGGTGTTTATTTAGAAAATAACCTTGAACCAATGGAAATGTTGGTGGTGGGATAACAAAACAAAGGGTCATGCTAAGACAACCAATTGACTTATATGCGCCAATCGGACCAACTCATGTATGTTGAGTGGTTAACGTACATCACTAGCCATTACGTAATCCAAATTCGAAAACTTTGTCAATGGACAATTGTCTGAATTTTTGTTGTGTCGGTACATAAAGTAGCAGCAAGTATTGTACTTACGTACATCGGAAGATGCCAAAAGGGGAAACCACTAAACATCGACCATGAGAATCATGTTAGTCAGAGGCATTGATAATCACGATGGAAAAGGTCGTTATCAAACAAACAGTAAGAATGGTAAATTAAGCAAAACGATAAAACCCTTGCAGCTTGTCATCATTTTTCACTTTTATCCACCAGCTATATCCACCTTTTAAGATTTTTACTAAAAAAACTATTATGCATCTGGTCACCAAATAGTATATATATTTACAAAAGAAAAAATCAAATTAACATGAGTGTCACACAAGGCACACTAATATTTGGCCAGTTTTTTTTATTAATACTAATTTCTTCTTTTAATTATAGCTCTTGAACCCATTGTGTTTTAAAGTAATCTAGGGAAAATCGATTGAGATCTACAAACATGGGTTTTGTTGCGGTTGATGTTTTTCAGCCCAAAATCGACTGAATCCACCCATTGTCTACCGTGGCAAGTTCTCTAAATTCGTGGCGGTGGCTTGCATGCTGGGCAACATTTTACGGTGGTCTTTTTCACAAATGCATCTCCAGCTAGCTGCATGCAAAGACATTTGTGTGGAAGAGAAAGGAGAGGCTATTAGCTGCATGCAAATACATTTGGGTGGAAGAGAAGGAGAGGCTATGTAAAGTGAAGGATCAAGACGAAAGATACATACAACGCAATAAAAGAAAGTAGGAGTAGAAATAAAGTCTCTTGCATTTTAATTTTAATTATTTTTAATGCATACTTTTTGAAAGTTCCAACATAGTGTTTATTTCAAGTCAAATTAAATGAGCTATGTGGAATTTTTTAATTCAAGATACATTACAATACGTTAACAAATTTTTTATTTTTTTTAAAAAACTTAATTGCAAGTAAAATGCATGAATGTAATATCCATTGATCGTTCTTCATTAATATATAATTATAAATATTACAATTTGCAAAAAAAATTACAATATTTTAACATTTTTTTTTATATAAAACTTATATCCATGTAAAATACATGAACGTAATATCCATTGATTGTTCTTCATTAATATATAATTATAAATATTAAAATTAGCAAGTAATATCCATTGATCATTCTTCATTAATATGACTTTTTCTAATTACACCTTGTATATTCATGGTTACACTCCAAAATGACAAAATTACTCCTTCATAAAATTTGATTTTCAAAAAGCCTCTTCCTTCTTTCTTGGTTACACCCCAAAACTCATTTTCCTTAAGCTCAGTTCAAGTAGGTCATGTAAATTTAGTTTAAGTAAGTCATGTAAACTCAATTTAAGTAGGTCATGTAAACTTAGTTTAAGTGTACATATCAACCTTGTTCAATGATTCTACGTAATCTTATTTTAATTATGTACATGTAAACTCAATTTAAGTAGGTCATGTAAACTGAGTTTAAGTAGGTTAATGTAAACTAAGTTTAAGTAGGTAATGTAAGTTAAGCAGGTTCTTGTAAACTTAGTTTAAGTAGGTCATGATAACTCAGTTTAAGTAGATGTTAACTTAGTTTAAATAGGTCATGTAAACTCAGTTTAAGTAGGTTCATTTAAACTTAGTTTACATGCACCTACTTAAACTGAATTTAAGTTAACCTCAACAATGTAAATTGAAACCATCGTACAATACCGTTGAAAAAGAAGAAAAAATTGAAACTAACATTATGGAAAAAGAAGAAGAAATTCATTTACTTATATGCAATCGAGTATGGATGAATGATATTTGGATTCACTTTTTAATCTTCTATAGAAATTGATTGAACATCAGATTGGTTGATCGTTTGTGGATGAAAGGGGGGTGAAACTTAGCGACAATGAATAAAATCAAGGTTTTAATAAAATTTATATAAAAGGGCAATTTTGGTATTATAAAAAACTTTTAAGAAAATTTGGGTGTAACCAGAAATATATGAGGTGTAAATGGAAAAACTCCATTAATATATTATTATAAATATTAAAATTAGCAAAAAATTATATTTGTATGCTAGAACATTACAAAAACATCATTAAACGTAAAATAAGTTTTGTCAAATGTTGACTGATTAAATCTCTTTTCTCTTCCTTTCCAAAAGAAGTCTCTTTTCTCACATATACTTTTTTGAAATATTTTATCACACATACTTCTTTTCAAAGAAGTATATTAACATCTTAAACTGAATCATGTTTTAGTTGCCAGATTCTCACAATCTTATCTCACCTTTTTTATACCCTCATACTTTCTAAGATACATAACTATACGTATTCGTGAAGTATAATATAAGCATATATCTTTAGGGTACGTCTCTACAAGTATCTTTAGACACAAGCATGCCCCTATCCCGACTTCAAAGGTTAGATTGCTTTGTGGCTCTGTCCTACTGCCCGCCCATAGGCTACATCTGTATTTTCTTTTTTAGAGACACCAATAAAGCAGAAGTTTTCACTTGATACTATTATGTTATTATTTAATTTAATATGCAGGGTAAAATCAAACTACAGTCGATCGATAGCAGACTGAATATTTTTCAATCCGTAAGCGCCCGACTACAAATGCTCAAAATTGATATTTCATCTCATACAAACCGATGACCGACCAACACCCACCCATATCACTGATTTTGCAATCAAATTATTTGGTTTTTGAGCGGGCGGATCCGGTTTCTTTGTCCACCTCTAGTGCCAAACACATGTTGTACAGTGAATAAAAATCGACCAATTCTGACTTGACACAAGAAGTAGTCATCTCATGGAATATAGTTAACAATCAGATCGGTATAAGTCTGATCTTTCTTGTAGTAAATAAATATTCTAATCTGTCCTCGAGGTCATATCAAGAATCAGGAAAACGATACAGAATAAGAAAGCAATTTTGTACCACCCACATAATTGCAATAGAGTTGAGCATAGTATAACATGTATCCACGTGGACGGACACCCATCTTGCAAAGTATCTTGAAACAAAATTTATCCACATAGGAAGAACCAAGTTGTCCTATATCTACGATTTGTTAATTTGTTATTGTTATCAGACTAAAATTGGTAGGGACAATACGTAATATATGCGGGGTTGGGGTTCGAACCCCGAACACCTCAGTTGTTCACCTTAAAAAAAATGAATTTCTAGCCAGACTCTACTTGATAACAAAAAAAAATTCCCATGTGACATGGTAATCTTTTCACCGCAAGTCTGCAACAGCAAGGCAATGAACTTCTCTTGCCATTCATTTTTCGTATGGTAAGAACTTGACAATGTCCAAAAAGAGCCTTTGAAGGTGTAACCACTCAATCTGAATCCAATAGCATGCTTTTAACCTATGCTAACGTGCATTTCCTCCCCAACAACTGCAAATATTTCATTCACCCTGTGAAGAAGAGAGTGGAGGAACATGTGAGAAACAAGATGCATTGTAGGCCATATAAATCAAGAGTAATATCATATTGCAATTTTACCTTAAAGTGTTTATGTTCATCTCTGCAAGCCACGATGTTAGATAAACCTACGATATAAAATGTAATATGCAATTAGATAATCTCATAAGAGACAGAAATTATAATTTACATGTATAATAAAAAAAGGCCAAATACCTCTTGCGGTCCTTTAAGTTACATGTTTACAACAAATTAGTCCTTTTAAGTATTTTTTATTACCAATTGGTCTTTAAGTTATTTTTTGTTACAAATTGGTCCTTTTAAGTCATAGAATGTTTTCACTACCATCTATCTTTTCAGCAAACTTCGTTAAAAAGTGCTTATGAGCCACTTAACATTAAGATGGTAGGTTCAAAAGTGCCCATAACATCAAACATGATTACTTATGCACATTTTCATTTTCTTGTTTTTGAATTAAGCCTAATTTTATAGATAAATCAAGTAATCAGTCCATTTTGTTTTGAATCAAGATTGAATAGCACGCATATGAACCCTACTTTGGAGAGCAGTGAATTTAGACAAATCAACTTAACATTAAACATCCACACAAACATTTTTTGACTGAGTTGGATGAAATTAGGATAATGGTGCAAATATTTTATGACTTAGGACCAATTTGTAACTAAAAAAACTTCAAGGACTAACTTGTTATAATCATCTAACTTAAAGGACCGCAAATGGTATTTGGCAAAAAAAGAACAAAATTTATGTGCATTTCCTTGTGTGGTTCTTTTGTTGTTCTTCACTTAAAAATATCTATGGTTACCTCAAGTTCATAGTTTTCTCAAAGTTTGTTATCACAAAAACTGCCTTTAAGCGAAGAGCAGCATGAAAAACACCTAAGAAAATGCACCTAATTTTTTATTTTTTTTTAAAAAAAGCAATGTCCAATTGGCCTAAGTAATTTACTGAAGGGTTTGAAAGTAGGAATTTACTACAAATCCCCAAAGTAACCTTTTTTCACGTTCTCGACAACAATTTTTTTTTACCAGAGAAAATGTCCCAAGATAATTTCCCATTTTTACTATAAAAAAATTATGTCCGTGCAATTTGCAGATGTAGGGCAGTCAAGCCATGACTTGGGAGATGAAAAGTAAATTTAGTTTTCCACATAACAGTAGCTTTGGAGCATCAAATCAATAGCTACATATCAACCTTACAATTTTAAACCTCAATAATAGATACTTTACCATGAA
>Ga0209282_1001961_pt1 | contig 11626 bp, 8 predicted proteins | sample Mtrugardesep15_FD_187529 | JGI IMG/M metagenome (GOLD analysis project Ga0209282, IMG submission 187529) | Root nodule microbial communities of legume samples collected from California, USA - M. trunc garden sep15 (SPAdes) (version 2) | ecosystem: Host-associated > Plants > Roots > Nodule...
CTTTTTTTTAAAAAAAAAATCAGCAATCATAAAGAGATTCTAAAGAGTGTGATGCAGTATTTCTCATTTTTAAAATTACTGTTGAACTTCTTTGGAGGATCAAAGTTATGATACTTTGCATTATTGAGAAACAAAAGCAATGACTAGAATCTTTTGAGGACCAGTGATGATGCTTGTATCTTTGAGAACAAGCATAGTTGTTTTCTCATATTTTCGTTCTTTCTGTGGCTTTCTATTTTATGATGGATAGATAGTCTTTAAAGTTAAGCGTTTTCGGTTATTTTTGGTAAGAAATGGTAAATTTTTCATGGTTAGGATATACTGTCCTAATAGTCATGTCTCTTATTCACTTAGATTTACATCTACTTCACATGATTTCTAGGTTTCTTCAAGGACCAGAAACAGACCAAGCCACTGTCAGTAGGATTAGAGATGCTATCAAAGATCAGAGGGAAATCACAGTTCAGCTGATCAACTATACAAAAAGTGGTAAGTAAATGGTCAAACTATAGAGTATCTACACTCGCGACTGCGATTTAAAACCTTGAAAGAGAGGATAAGTCAAACTATCGAGCATCAACACTTCTGACTCTCTTTCCTTATTGGAGAATGAATTATCCTCTCTTTCCAAAGTTTTAAATCACGGTCACAGAAAAATATTTTGTGATCAAATGTGGCTGATGCGGCCTCAATGCAGTTCTGTTGCAGTTTGAAAAGACATTAAAAACCCTGATGTTGCAGCCCAATCATGGCCGCTGTCCTTTTCCTTAAACAGTGTTACTTTCTAGTTATTCATCTCTTTTCTCCAATGTAAATTTTCAATTATCAAAATAAAGCAAAAATGTTCTACTTTCGACGAAGACTAAAAGGATGTAATAATGTGGCAACTATGGCTCTATCTGGATATTGTGATTTTCGCTTTCAAATTTAGCATCATTTTGTTATTGACAAGATGAGCCCTTCTGATTTATACTTTGTAGGAAAGAAATTCTGGAATTTGTTTCACTTGCAACCTATGCGTGACCAAAAGGTGATTAAAATACTCTATAATTCTCCTAGAACACAATTAACTTGAACCTTTAAAAGTTGATGTCTGTTTATTTATTGATATAGAGTGTTAATTTTGATGATTTTATGCTTAGGGTGAACTTCAATACTTCATTGGTGTTCAATTAGATGGGAGCGATCATTTAGAACCTTTAAGAAACCGCCTTTCCGAGGGTTCTGAGATACAAAGTGCTAAATTGGTAAGTATTTTTCTTTGAATTCACCTCGAGTTAGCTATGTTGACTTATTTGAAATTATGTACTCACGTTAACACTTGGGAGAACTTATGAAAACAATTTATAACATGATTCGAATACAATAATGTATATTGGCACTATTTTCATTTCTCGTGCTTTCAAATATTCTATTTACATGTGAAACTTTTCTTTTAGGATTTCTCAAATACTTGCTAGATGATCATTTGAGATAACAAAATGAATTGTTTACTAACATATGTTCATATTATTTGTATCTTACTAGGTGAAAGCCACTGCAGAAAATGTTGATGGAGCTGTTAGAGAACTTCCTGATGCCAATTTGGTAAGGTATTCCTTTTGGGTTATAAATAAAATAGTATTGTTTCATATTTTTATGTAAAAAAATAGATTATGATTGATTTTGTACTTTTTGGTTACAGAGACCAGAAGATTTGTGGGCAATTCATTCTCAAGCAGTTTCTCCAAGACCACACAAAAGGGACAATCCTTCTTGGGTAGCTATTCAAAAGGTACCAATTTATTTGTTTCACTTCCTTTGTGGTGAAATTTATACAAATATAAGCGTAAAAAACTATTAAATGATTTGAAAGAAGAACCCGCCTTGTGTGTCGACAAATTCTCCAACGGAGATTATAACTACTAAGTAGAACTGTAGTAAAAACTTCGTATCAGGTATCAGTAAGATGGTAACAAAACAAAAATTATTGACCTCCTTGTGGGTAATGAACTAAAAGTCACATGAAGTACCAAAAGCACCACCGGAATCGTAGAAACTTCCGAAGTTTAAAAGCTCGAACAAGATATTATCATTTTCGGCTATATATTTTTGTTCAAGCGTCCTAAACTTCGGATGTTTTACAATTCTCATTAAATTTTACTTCATCTGCAAACCACTTATATGAAAAATGAAACCGAAATGAAAATAAAGAGAAGTTAAGCAATCACACTCTACAGTAGAAATCACTAGCGAGGGCTTTGACTATGCACTTTTTTTTAGTAGATTTTTTACTATGCACTTTATTATCAGGTTTTGTGTTTTGTGATAATCAATTAAATTAATTTGTTTGATGACATTGTTTAGATAACTGCAAGAGGAGAGAAAATTGGGCTTCATCATTTTTCTCCCATAAGGCCCTTGGGTTGTGGAGATACTGGCAGGTAATTATTAACTTGCCCATATAATTGTACAAGAAATTAACCATGTATACTTTAAATTTTTTACTCAAAATCAATTTTCCTTCACTACTTTTAATACATTTTTGTTCATAATATTTTCCTTTCCATTCAATGTGTTTGTTTAATCTTGAATCACAAATGTTTAACATAGTAATAGAAGATAGATTCTTCGGTGGATCACTCTGATAGGCAGTTTATGATGTAGTTGAAAATCGTTTGAAACCCTAATGACATTACAACCTCATAAGTAGAAGTTCACGGCGGTACTACTTGTTTTTATGGCTGATTGCTGAGACGGTGACTTGGTCGACAAGCGAAACAAATATAAGTTGAACTTTGAAGCACACATTCGTTTTCCATGGTTTTTCTTGAACATACACTGATCAGGTCATTGTTTCAATCATGACGACAAAGAATACCGTGCGCTTATATTTCTAGAGGGTGAAGTCGGTCATCGTTTGAGTTTCAGACGATTTTCAAGTACCTGTCTATGGTGGGCCACCTATCAAAATGTGTCTAACTTTGAACTTGCTTACGATAGAAAGTGTTGTTTTGTGTTGTTTATTGAGATACTATTGAGTTGGATAAAGAAACCACAAAGCGAGGTGTTGTTCTGTTTAGGATGCTGTGCATTATTTTCATGGTGTTGTTCTGTTTTGTGTTACAGTGTTCATTTAGTGGAACTCCAAGGTACCGGCGAACTATATGCAATGAAGGCAATGGAAAAGTCTGTAATGCTAAATCGTAATAAGGTCTGAGTATTTCTAAGATAGTTATTGCTTTTTCAATTGGGATGGAGACACATAGTTATTTTATCTGATTATTATATTTACCTAAAATTTACTCGTCTGTTTTTTATTACAGGTTCATCGAGCGTGCATTGAAAGAGAGATTATATCATTACTGGATCATCCTTTTCTTCCAACACTATACACCTCATTTCAGGTAAGTCTCACTTGAATAGTAGTATTATCTTGTGAATTATTACTATTATTTTATTAAGACTGTATTCTCTTTTTATGTTCACTCAAAGCAATCTTGATTCAACAAATAAAATGCATGAAAATTTCAGTTTTGATTATTACTTAGTTGTATTTTTGATTCAAGGAAGTCTTGAAGACTAATAATGGCGGTGACTATTGAGTATTGGCTGCTAACCATCTGTTCTGATGTTTCCTTTGTTTTGACAGACAGACACACATGTATGTTTGATTACTGACTTCTGCCCTGGGGGTGAGTTGTTTGCATTACTCGACAGACAACCCATGAAGATTTTAAAAGAAGATTCAGCAAGGTATTTTTGGTTTTCCATTTTTTCTCAGCTTCTTAGGCCGTATGATTGCTTGAAATATTCTGTCTCGATAATATTGATGATTCCTGTATGCAATGTTATGCTAGATGTTCGAAAACATATATGTGAAGTCATCACTTAATTGCTATTGTTGGAATCCGTCATCTGATTTCCTTTATAAATTGGTGTCTAGGAGATAAATCTAATTGTTGAGAGAGGGATATATAACCTTAAGTAAGGTCCTGACCTGGTTTCGAGTTTTGTGAATGAAAAAAAGATAGGCGTTGAGAGAGATTTGTCCCTTTGACTGGACTCGGATTAGAAATGGACCAATGTGGCCTTTCGACACTCAGGACTAAGACAAAAACTTAATTATTTTCTGCACTTTTTCCTTATGTATAATTTGAAACCACACTTTTAATTTTGTTCTTTGACGTATTCATCCCCATTCACATGCATACCACCTTTCTAGCACAGTTTTTAGACTTCCAACCATAAATTTCATCTGAACCATTCCCCTATCAAAGATGTAGCAGTCAGTTAGCTGAAAGCTTAATATGTAATGTAGAGCTGACAAGGTTCATCAGTGTTATAAGAAATTGGATACATATTTAGTGTGAAGTTTTATATTTAATTTAAAAAAAATTGCATCCAGAGAGTAGAATCGGATTTAAAGTTCTAGTTATATGCTTTAATAGATGTTTGTATTATAAACTTATTTATTTTACAGGCCCTTATGATTTTTGTTAACTTTTATTGTATCCAGGTTCTATGCAGCAGAGGTTGTTATTGGTTTGGAATATCTCCATTGTTTGGGTACACTGCTCATTATATCTTTTTATTTGTTTATATTACCTTAGGCAGTTCGGTATAGGCGGAAGACAAAATACAAAATAAATATACGAGATATTATTCCCTGTTGATATAATATGATACGAAATGCCTACACGATAATCCTAAACAGAAACACAAAGACAATAATATATTTTCTTTAGCATAATGTAATTGACACTTAGCTTTGAAGAATCGCATTGTCCTTTACTATGTAATCTGAATATTGTTGTCGAATCTGTCTAGGTATAATTTATCGTGACTTAAAGCCTGAAAATCTCTTACTTCAGAAGGATGGCCATATTGTTTTAACTGATTTCGATCTATCATTTATAACATCCTGTAAACCCCAGGTACTTACCCTTGTTCCAGATAAGCATAACTCATATAAATATATTCTTGACGCACAAGAAATTCCCGGAATTCTCGCCTTTTTATATTTATTGGTGCAGGTTGTGAAGCAGTCATTACCTGGTAGTAGAAGAAAATCTCGAAGTCAGCCACCACCTATATTTGTCTCCGAGCCAGTAACACAATCAAACTCATTTGTTGGAACTGAAGAATACATTGCTCCGGTATGGTGAATTTCTTAGTCCCTTGTGTTTATTTCTTATCTTACTCTACCCTACATGGACTATCTGCCAGCTTGTAGTACAACATTTGGAGTATATAAATAATGTGCAAATTGCATATAGTCCATGCATTATGCACAAAGGACTCGTAAGTGAAGTAGTGTGTTAAAGATGTAATAACAGAGAAAATAGAGCAGATATTTGCAAGTTTGGAAAAAAATGGTGATTGATTTCATATTATATTTTTCAAAATGAGGTATATCAGTACGGTTTCATCTAACCTAAGGTTTATTAATGTGATCTAGTGAAAGTCATGATGAGCATACATTATTTTATTATTTATTAGTTATCATTATCATCATTCAAGGTTTTTAGGCTAATTGATATCAGGAAATCATAACCGGAGCGAGGCATACAAGTGCTATAGATTGGTGGACCCTTGGTGAGCATTTCCATCTTTTTATTTGCATACTAAAAATGGAGCATGCCGTTTTTCCTCTTATGTAACTAAACCAACTTGTTTGCATGCAAAATATTAACAATGCTGTTTATGGTGTCCTGAATATAGGTATCTTGTTGTATGAGATGCTGTATGGCCGTACACCATTTAGAGGAAAGAATAGACAGAAAACATTTTCCAACATCTTACACAAGGATCTTACCTTTCCAAGCAGCATCCCGGTATATTAAAGATCTTACCATAGATACGTTAATGTATCACCTAATAAGATTCATAAAGTCATTGTTTTGGACATGTATCAACAACTTAATAAATTATCTGATATATGAATCGTGTATGTATATTGTTACCGTTTTCGCAGATATTGTCCTGATCATTTGAATCAACCGATACAATTTGACATATTTTGCAGGCTAGTCTTGCAGCCAGGCAGTTGATTAATGCACTACTGCAAAGAGACCCAGGCAGTCGTCTAGGTTCAGCAACAGGAAGCAATGAAATCAAACAACATCCTTTTTTCCGTGGAATCAATTGGCCTTTAATCCGCAACATGGTAGTATCCTTGTGATTTCTTTTAAATTTAGTGATTAGAAACAACATCATCATCATAGCAAATGATTTAGGTCTTGTTCAACTGGTGTTTAACAGTAGTTTTATCATGTGATGTGTTAAACTTTGAATGTGATAGCCGCCCCTCCTAAAAAATTTGATCCCGCAAAGAAAAACCTCTCTCAGATTGTTTAGAAGCTGGATATTATTGCAATAACCACTTGTAATTATTTGTTTCATGCAGAGTCCACCCCCATTAGATGTTCCTCTTCAATTCATAGGAAAAGATCCAGCGGCAAAGGACAAGAAGTGGGAAGATGATGGTGTTCTCATTACCTCCATGGATATGGATATTTTTTGAAGTTCAACACAAGATTCCTCAGTATGGGATGTTTTGTTAGCATCATGCCTGATTCATGCTTCAAAACAATTACCATAACTGAGACATTCAAGGGCAAGAGCTTCGTCTATCGATCTGGTTGGTGTCCATTGCCATATTGCGTAGGGTCAGCATAAAAGTATCATGTACATTGAATAAAGCCAGAAGATGTTTTACTGTTTGAGACATGCTTCATTCATAGTTTACGCTCATGGGCGATACATCAATATTGTATTTTTGTAAATGGCTTAAAATCGTAACTAAGAATAGCACGAAGAGAACTAAACATAGCATGTAAAAGCATATGTTGTATCATTATTAAAGGTTGTTTGTGCATTTGTCAACCTTCTTCTTAGGTAGTTTTAGGTATTTTGCTTAGCAATCTAGTCTAGGTATGAACCAAATTATTCTTGTTATACCAAAGTGAGACTAGAGTTATTAAAATAAGTCCAATATGATGAACTACTTGTTGACTAGATATAATAAAATTGGTTGAGCTATCAAAATAGAATATTGTTTTAGCGCCCCCGTTGAGTTGTTCAATCTATCAAAACATCTTTCAATTTTTTTTTTACAGAACAGACCGGAAGCTATCTTTGGATATGTGTTGTCACTAAATTTTAAGCAATCAGGGGTCTATGAAGCAAAAATCATCAAAATATGAGATAGAATAGACCCAACTTTACACACCCACATACCTTAAGCATCATATGATTCTGGAAATACACTTTCATTTCATATGGGAAAAAAACCTTATTTTTGTTTGAAAATACTCGTCCAGACAGAAAAATCGATGTTTTTTTTTCCTTCTAGTTATGTACTTCTGAAAGAGAATTGATTTATCAACCCCTCAAGTTGCTCAAAAGCCCCTTAGATTTATTGGATCATAACTTCCGAACACATAAATCTATCGAGAATTACGATCCCCAGTCATTTTTTTATCGGGTAATAACTTTCGATTGACTTATTTTTAGGGGCCTATAGTGCAACTTCCCTTCAGTAGTCCATTACAAATCAACCTATAACAGACTGGATCAACTCATTGTACAGATTCTCAATCCACCTCACTATATGCTCAAATCTACCGAAATACACAGCCAAAAATGTACTTCCTGTGGTATATTACATGTCAAAACACACTACTGAATTGGTAAGCCCCTTCGTTTTTTGGAGATCGGATTGAGAAATTATGTAAATTTAATTGTGTATGTTTCATATTCCAAAGCATGTGTTCATATCTCGCAATATGGAGTACATCAGAAGTGGTTGATGCACGGAGTGTTGAGTGTGGAGTGTGAGCATTGTTTACTTTGAAGTATTGAGTTCAATTCCTACTAATAAATTACATATCCTTTTATGAAAATGGATGCATTGCATATGTTTGTAAACCGATTTAATTCCTGAACCAACGCAATCTTATTCTTTTACTTCCAAAGACAGAATCAGATCTTTAAAATGAACATAGAAAAAAAAATAGTAGAGAAAGTCACGAGAAATTTTCTAGACAGAATCAGATCTTTGCAAAAACAAAGGCAGTACTATTGCACTAAAACATGAAGAGTTCCATTACATGAAGAGTTCCAAACTCAGAAACACTTAAAAAAACTTAGTTAAAAGAGCTAGCCCCATTAAAAAGGCCGGGATCAATGCTCATCATCTCTGTCTGTATCATCCTTAAAACTCTATTCCTACCAACTTTCAGTTTTTGACTGTACAAACAACTTCTCTTAAGAAAGCCCTCAAACACCATATTTAATCAATTAACCTTCAAATTTCTAACAATCAAGTAAACACTAGTAGTAGTTATAACATTTAGTAGTGAAATCCATTTCCATTGATATTGCCATTTCCATTGATATTGCCATTGCCATATACATGTTCTGGCCAATAAGCATGTGGTTTTGTTGCTGATCCATTCTGATATGTTTTGACTGCTGAGATATCACTTCCTACTCCTTTTGAAGAGCGTTGTAAGACAACATCAAGTTTTCCACATGCTGCTGCAATAAACCCTGTTGTGTTTTGACATTAACCAATCCAAAAGTTAACATCTCAATTCTAAAATTGTTTTACTAACTAACAAAAAGGTTTTACTAACTAATTGATCACAAGCAACTAACTTAAAACAGAAAAAGCCCTTGTTGTTCATTAGGATATAAACTTGAAAATGGTTCCTCTACATGCAGCCAGCAGCAGAGGATACAAGTCTTGTGTTCTAACAAAAAAGTGCATGTTTGAAATCGCAGTAAGTTTGACAAAATCAAGGTGGCACTGTGATTATGTTGAAGCTTCAAAGTGTAGTTTCTTTCAAAATCACAGGGGCTCGCGGTGATTCTGCTAAACTCACGCGAATACAAACATGCACAAAATAATGAATGCATGTTTGATACTTTGGTATGAAAATGTCAACCACCCCATTTTTAGATGCGTTGTTTCCTTGAAAATGCATATAATTCAATACACTGATAACTAACACATAAGACTTCACTTTTTACATAGGTTTGATACTTTGGAATGCTTAAGTTATTAATGAAGACACGCCAGTGGTATTACATTATATTTCTATAAGCAATATATGTTGCCATTGAAAAATAAAAAGACAGGAATGCAATGGATTTTCTTATGAAGTCTAGCCAGAATCTAACCTACAAAAATTGAAGATTTTATTGCAAAGATGGTCAATTAAAGTGAACATGGAATTAGAACGTAGACATGTAGAATAGAAATACCTAAGAACAAAGGAGAAGGTCTCGCTGGTCTTGATTTAAATTCAGGATGGAATTGGACACCAATAAAATAAGGATGATTAGGTATCTCAACAATCTGTCAAATGAAACAACGAAAATTTCAGCTACATATGTTAATACTAATTGAAAAAGCTACATGAGAATATCTATAGTACCTCCATGCGTTGACCAGTTTCATCCTTTCCAGTAAACGAAAGACCGGAATTTTCAAGGCTAGTAACCAAATCAGGGTTCACCTGCATAATACTAGAGATCATTCTCTGTTCTATACAAACATACAAGATAATTTTATGCATGACAATGCAAATGCAGTACCTCATATCTATGCCGATGTCTCTCATCAATGAAGCTTTTGCAGCCATATCTAAGAGACAGGGTCTACATGTTAGAAACTAATAAATCTCATTCATTCAAAGCATATATTTATCTCTTTCATGCCGCATAAAATATTGAGTAATCAGCATAAGGACAAAGAAAAGTGTTTTCAAAAAATTTCAATTAAGTAACGGTATACTCACAATTTTGCAGATTTGCATTCCTTGGTCTGGAAATATGTCCTCCTTGATCCAAGACGCATGGTACCACCCATATGTGTTTTTGATCCCTACACAAAACAGTTCTAACAAGTTACAAAATAGGGAATAAAAAGATGCATGTTTTTAATCAATATTTTTAGCATTAGCATGAAATTAATAAACCAATGTACACACCTCAGGCATGAATATGACGCATGGACTTTTGGTATTCGGATCAAATTCAGTACTATTAGCATCTTTTAAACCAAGCACAGATCGTGCAAACTCTATGACAGCAATTTGCATTCCAAGACAAATGCCAAGGTATGGAATTCTGTTTTCGCGTGCATATTTAGCTGCAATAATTTTTCCTTGCACTCCTCTATCACCAAAGCCTCCCGGAACAAGAACACCATCAGCACCCTTTAATAACTTCCATGCTGCCTTATAAGCATCAGGATTCTGCAACATTAAATAAGAATATATATAAGAAGTTGCTAGTGTGAAGAATAATTAATAAAATTTGTTTTTTATAAAATGATTCAAAATTGATGTTACCTCTTTTGCAGTTGCATCTTCGAGGTTGGTAGCTGAAATCCAATCCACAGTAAGTTTCTTTTGGCAACTAACAGAAGCATGAACTAAGGCCTGATATCAGATATTAAATGCATCAACATATGTAAGTAACAAAAACCACAAGCACATGTACTTCATGAAGGAGACTGACATATGCAAGTAAGCATGTTAGGAAGTTAGGCTCAGAGAAAAGCCAAAAATAAATATTTCACTCTTTAAAAAAATCTCATGAAGCTAAAAGATTAATGCAGCCATAAAATTTAAGCTAACTTCACCTTTGTAACTGAGAGGTAGGAATCAGAAAGACATGTATATTTCCCGACTAACGCTATACGAACCTGCCATTTTCAAGGAATAAAAATATAACTATTTACAATAATCAAGTATAATAATAAAATTAAAATTGGATTTTGATCACTCACTGGTTCATGAAGCAAATCACAAGATTCGGCTCTACAAGTCCATTCCTCTAAGTTAGGCTCTTGAGTCATACTGTATATACAATAAAAAACTAGCCTTTCAGAAAAATAAGAGATAAAAAATTGTTGATATTCATTGAGTCCACGAAATAGAACAAATTCAGGGAGTTAGTGAGACTAACCCTTGAAGGTTCAGCACTTTAAATATAGCTTCATGAGCCTTCTGATCCTATAGACCAGAGGAAAATAATTTGTAAGAAAAGGTACCTACAGATAAGATGATTTTATAGTTCAGCAGTTTTGGAGGAAAGCTTACTCTTAAAAGCAAAGGAATGTGCCATATGTTGGGAACATCATAAAGAGTAATTATGTTTTCCCCCTGAAAACATAATGCAACTTTAGTAGAGAAAACTCTTGCAAATCACAAATCATTTGAACTTGTACATATATATCATTACGTAAACGTTCTTAAAAAAAAATATCATTACGAAAACATACCGGAAGCAGGCAAAATTGAGAAAGTTTCGCCTTTGCATTCTCATCCAGTACCTGAGAAACAACTAAGTTTTAGAATCCTAAACTAAAAAGTTCCAGTCAAGAATAGTTTGATTGCATTGCAGCATACATTTGTGTTCCTTTTGTGTATATACTATTATGCTACCAAGCATTGACAGAGACATGATACTGTCACGTATACACCAATAATAATTTGGGAAAATAAAAGTGAATAAATGTAATCAAATGTGTCAGTGTTGTGACGGACACATGAACATGTTTCAATCTGAAGTGTACGTGGTGCCTTGTGTGTTATTTTGTGCACATTTGTTGATATATATAGGGAGAGAG
>Ga0209282_1001962_pt1 | contig 11625 bp, 5 predicted proteins | sample Mtrugardesep15_FD_187529 | JGI IMG/M metagenome (GOLD analysis project Ga0209282, IMG submission 187529) | Root nodule microbial communities of legume samples collected from California, USA - M. trunc garden sep15 (SPAdes) (version 2) | ecosystem: Host-associated > Plants > Roots > Nodule...
GTTCTTTGTATATATGTTGTTGGTGAATTTTCTTACATGCTATTGGTGTTGAATTTTGGTGAAAGCATGTACTCTTATAGCCATTGAAAAATGTGGTGAATGTATGCATAGTTGATTGAGTCATATGTTCACACTACACTATGCATAGTTGAATGGTGCATTTGTGTGCTTGGTGATTATTTGCTATTGATGAATCTTATACTTGTGCAAATATGGTTGATGATGATTTATGATGATGCTCATTTATGAATAATGAAATATTATGTTATTTAATCTTGTTTATCTTTTCGATTATGATTGATGTGAAACTAACCCCCAATGGTCTGTGGTGGACCACCTACCTATTTGTATGAATGGGTAGACGGTGTGCAGGATTAGTTGATTTGCATTGCTTGGTGAGTTGCTTGAGGATAGTGGGAGCTTCCTCCATTTATTTCGCTTTGTCGTGTCTTAGAGAGGCTCTGATCTAGGACGACGTTTATTTTATGTTTTGGATTTTATATGTTGTTGGGATTTGATTATGACCTAGTTGTACTTTTGTTGTTGAGGACATGGGTATATTATTTGAAGTGTATGGTGATATTCCGCTGTGATGCTTTATGTTGAGATATTCTATCCATGTCTATTGTGGATTATTCGAAGACGTGATATCTATTTCTTAATTATTTATTATAATTGCGTGATTTATCGCTTTAATAGAAATAGGGCGTTACAAGGTGCACAGAGATATAGAGAAGGGATTTTTGGTAGAGGTACGTACGATAGAGAGAAGAAGTACGCGTGTGAGATATTATCTTATCAAGTTGCTAACCCACCAAAAATTAAAGATTAAAATTACAAAGGGTGAATAAGATAGGACAAGTAATATGTTTAATTTATCATTTTCTATTAATGTACCAAACAACAGATTGAATCAAGATATGATAATTTTATCATATCCTAACTCCTTATTGTTGTGCACCAAACTGACAAGGGAAAATGAAAACGGAATGATGAAACGATTGAATCTTTCTAAAGTTTGTCTTAAAAATCCTTTCTATGGTATGAGGGAGTTTGATAACACTATTATTTAATCTTTTCTAATAGTATTTTAATTAATAAAGTTACATTTTTATTTAAGTTTTATTTACATTTTATTTTATTATTGAATAATTAGGTAAAAATGAGATATGTACAAAACAATGGTGTGAAATGGGTTAGAATCTTCCAAAGTATCAAGATTTATTGCCAAACCATGATCTAAGACACTCATATAGCATTCATGACCATTTTTAATGGTCAAGTAGTGGCAATTAACTCAACATAACTCCAGAAAGTGCATCATCAAAGATAAAAGACCGTCATTTAATGATGGAAAACCAATAATCAACTTCTTAATAACAAAAGTTGTTACGGTAGCCCGTAATGAGGGGGTTGCGATCGTAACAACTGCATTAATTCATGTTTTGTAGTTTTTTTTACAATCAATCCTTGTGCAATTGCTATTAAATCTATAACTATTGTGTATTTCACGAATTTTAGTAATGTTTTCCCTATAAATGGATTTAATCTTGTCTTGGTTTGGCACCAATTACCACCAAAAAGACTTGTAATCGTTCATTTAATTTGAATGTAGTTTTTGCTTTTATTTTATCTGTTTTCTTTATTTTATTTTGTTTATGCTCTTCACTATGAAGAGTGAGTTGTTCCTTTAGGTCTTGAAATAATGGAAATTAGTCTTATGACATACTTTTAACAATCCTTATTTCTTTCTTTTTATTAAGAAATGCATTAGCCTAATCTAGCTTTAATCACTTATCAAAATCTTGGGCAATCTTTTGATAAGCAGTAGTGGAGGAAGATTGCTGGAAATGTAAACCTAGACACAGAGTTTGAAGCATGAAAACAGCCTAAAACTTTTTGGGATGTCAAAATGGCCACTGAGACTTAATGAGTCAAGCTAACATGAATTACACGAGAACGTTTTTGTGCTAGTAAGACATTTGTTTATTACTAGAGATAGAGTAAAAAATACAATAGATAATACCTCATCCTTAAACATCCAGTTCCGAGGCAAAGGAAAGTAATATGATATGGTTTGTTCGTGATAATGGTGATCTCCAATGATTTCGAGGCTCATTTTTTTCGTTGCATATTTTAAAAACAAATATTGATATGATTTTCAATCATCTTGCACCCCTTATAAAAAATATAAAAATATCTCTTTTCTTTTGTATACTTAGAGAAAAAAAGGTTATCTTATGATCACCAGTCCTTGTGAGATCAATATTTTATTATGACGATAAATTTGTGTACTTAAGGTGATATCACTAGCGAAAGATGAGTTGATGGCAATATAGGAATCAAATAGTCATAACATCATGATCTATAAACTTAGGCATCTATCTTTGTTGAAAAACAAAGGTATATATTGGATCTATAAGATTGAATAGAGGTATTAAAGCATGAGAATAGTCTAAAGATCTTTGCACAAAATGTGTAATATGATTTAACGAGTCTTAGAAAAGGTTAAATAGTACACACCTTTGCTTCTTCAAAGATGACAAAGGTTACTTTAGAGTTATCTCGATTGTTCATCGTTGTGATAAACTCCAATAATTTCAAAACATTTTTTATTAAATTGAATATATTTCTAAAACAATCAATCAATCATCAACCATTCAAACATTTAAACCAAATCCAATAATTCAACCTTTTAGCAAATCAATTTAGAGTAAGAGACTAGTAATCAACACAAAGTCCTTATGGACATATAATTTTATTACTAAGATTTAACTATGCATTTGTGGGTTTATCAATAAACCAAACCAAAAAATATAAAGGTTTAAACACATTTTTGACCTCCAACTCTTATAAACTTACAATTTTGGCCCCTAACTTTGAAAATGACACTTTTAGCCCTTATCTTTAGGCACTTGTGCAAAACTTTGATTTTGACCTAGTGTGCCTCTCACTTAGTTAAGAAACACACCATCTATGAATTTTTTTGATTTAAGCTCATTACTAATTGAAAAACAAAATAATTAAAAAAGAAGAAAAAACTAATCTCTCTTTGAAACAGATAAATTGATGCATTCCTTCAAAACCTCATAAATATCCTTCACTAAATCCTCATGTACCTTCAAAGCAATTGTTAATTCGCAACTGAGTAAATCCGAATCATCTTTTATACGGTTAATTTTGGAAACCATATAGGTGAAGGAAGAACAATGAAGGAGGTGGAGGTTTGTTCTTCATGTGGAAAAGGGGAGGAGTGTTTGGTTGGTGGTTTTTGGGAGGAGGTGATAGATTATTTTTTATTTTCTTTTTTTATTTATATTGTTTTCAATCAATGATGAGCAAGGTTTTTTACTTAAATTAAAAAATTACACACATGATGTTTGAGTCAGCTAAGTGAGTGGTCACTTATGTGTTGGCTTGCTAAAAGATAAAGATTATACAAAAAGGCTAAAGATAGGGACCAAAAATCCAATTTTTAAAATAAGGGGCGAGATTTTTTTTGAATAATATAGACTTAGCTCTTTTCCATTATTCTTTCAATACATACAAGCATTAGCATATATATTGGTATTATTAATTAAAGTGGACGTTTATAATTATGAGGTGGTTTTTTTAAGGGACAATTATGTGGCGATGTTGTTGTATTTCGATATTGTACTTGTTAATGAAATTTAAAGTATATGCATAAACACCTTAATGGCTTAATAACTTTTAGAATAAATGGTGTCACGCACTTAACCTTAAATGCGATTTTCATGTAAGAATAACAATGTTAGGTAAAATCTATTTTCAGCAAGCTTCCTTCAAATAAAATAGTGTAGATTTAACTATTTTCCAGTTTATCTTGCAATACGTACTATTATTAAGTCATGTAAGCACAACTTCATCTACAAGTCTTCACCAACAGGATGGTCAGAATTTGGACAACTGGGATACCAACATCAGATGGAGGAAACCAAGAAGGGTACTTTAGTAATTTTAAGGGTAGTGGCAAACTTGTAATATTTTAGAAGTTAAAATTTAAATATTTGAATTAGTGGTGTAGAGGTAATTTAGAAGGGGTATGAGCTTAGTAAAATAGTAGTGTTATTTTTTAGTGTTAAGAGAATTAACTAAGCCCATTCATGTGAGTTAACCTAGTGATGTGATCATGAGTTCATTAAGCATGTGGAAAGAAACATACGAAAAATACATTAAAAAAATTAATGCATGGCATAATTTGTTAGGCAACTTAATTGTTTATTTATTCTTAATGGTCCAATAAAATGTGTTTCAATGAAATCATTGATTGACTCACGTGTGGAGTAATGTGGTCAATAAGATGTCTTTAAAGTATCATTATTAATTACATGGCAAATGGAAATAGGAAGCATTGGAGAAATATATGGTACTTGATGGTAATTACTTGGTGCATTGAAGAATCATCTATTGGCAAAGATAACTCTTGGATGGAAAACGTTGCAAGTTATTTTTGATTGTCGACTTTATTGCTTTATTTTAATTAAAATAAATGTAAGGCTAATCAACCATTTATTTTGTTTCCTTCGAGTAATATTAGGTGTATTTTAATTTATTAGGGTCCTTTGAGTTTATTAGATCTAGAACTCTATAAATTGTACTCATTTTGATAAAATAAAGAATAAGTAGAATTTTGATTCAAAAAATACACTTTGTGTGTTGTGAGTGAGAGTTTTCTCCTATTTGAGTTCTTGGATTAGAACTTGTCTATTGAATCTAATCAATGGTTTCCTTACCATTGTGGCGATTCTTCATAGCTTAGCATTCCTTCTTGAATTGGAAGTGAGTGTGACGTATTCTTTCACCATTCCTTGCCCCAAATCCATCTTTTTATTTTACTTTTATTCAATTACTATTTCTGTCCTTTATCAAGTGGTATTTAGAGTGCGGTTTCGTTTGGGACAATTTTTTGTTTCAATTTTGAAATCTCATGTATTTTTCATGTTATATTTTCAATTCGTTCGATCCATTTCTTTTTGAAGTATTAGAAGAAAAAAATTGAAAAAATAAAGAAGAAGAATGTCTGAAGAAATACAAAGTGGAGAGTTTCTCATGGTAAGGGAAATGTTGGAAAATCAAGTCATGGAGGAAGATACAAGTCAAAGAGAAAACCTTTTCCAAACAAGATGCCTAGTACAAGGAAAGGTATGTCCTTTAATTATTGATGGAGGGAGTTGTATTAATTTTTCTAGCACACGTTTAGTTTCTAAACTTCACTTAGAGACTAAACCACATCCTAAACCTTACAAACTTCAATGGATTAGTGAAAGTATAGAAATGCTTGTTGACAAACAAGTAGAGGTTTGTTTTTCAACTGAAAAATATGAGGATGTTGTTTTATGTGATTTAGTACCAATGGAGGGCTAGTCACTTGTTGTTAGGGAGACCTTGGTAATTTGATAAGAAAACTAGTCATAATGGATACTCTAACAAATATTCATTTTTCCATTATGATAAAAAGATTGTTCTTACACCATTGAGTCCTAGTGAGGTGAGGGAAGATCAAAAGAAAATGAGAGAAAAATATGAGCAAGAAAGAAAAGAATTAGAAAAGAAGAAAGAAATAGAAAGAAAAGAAAGTGAGAAGAAATAAGTAGAGGAGAATGAAAATTGAGAGAGAATAGAAGAGAAAAAGGAAAAGAAAAATGAAAGTGGGAAGGAAATGAAAGAGAAAAAGGAGAGTGAAAATGGAATTATTGCTGAGAAAAAGGAAGGTTTTATGAATAAAGAAAATGAAGGAGGTAAACATATACAACGAAATGGAAAGCAAAAATGAAAACCATTTTTACATAGTTCACTCTCATTGTATGCATGTTTGGATTTGAGGACAAATCCTTTTGAAGAAAGGGAGAATTCTTCATAAAGGACATAAATAGTAATTGAATAAAATTAAAATAAAAAGATGGATTTGGGGCAAGGAATGGTGAAAGAATGCGTCACACTCACTTCCAATCCAAGAAGGAATGCTAAGCTATGAAGAATCACCACAATGGTAAGGAAACCATTGATAAGATTCAATAGACAAGTTCTAATCCAAGAACACAGAGGAGAAAACTCTCACTCACAACACACAAAGTGTATTTTTTGAATCAAAATTCTACTTATCCTTTATTTCATCAAAATGAGTACAATTTATAGAGTTCTAGGTCTAATAAACTCAAAGGACCCTAATAAATTAAAATACACCTAACATTACTCTAAGGAAACAAAATAAATGGCTGATTAGCCTTACATTTATTTTAATTCAAATAAAGCAATAAAATCGACAATCAAAAATAACTTGCAACGTTTTCCATCCAAGAGTTATCTTTGCCAATAGATGATTCTTCAATGCACCAAGTAATTACCATCAAGTACCATATATTTCTGCAATGCTTCCTATTTCCATTTTCCATCTAAATAATAATGATACTTTAAAGACAACTTATTGACCACATTACCCCACGCGTGAGTCAATCAATGATTTCATTGAAACACATTTTATTGGACCATTAAGAATAAATAAACAATTAAGCTGCTTAACAAATTATGCGATGCATTATTTTTTTTAATGTATTTTTTGTATGTTTCCTCCCACATGCTTAATGAACTCATGATCACATCACCTAGCCCATTAGTACTTAAGAAAATTTTATAGTGCATTTCTCATTAGGTTTTCTCATTTTAACACTAAACTAGAGAGAGGTTGAGAGAGAAAGTGGGAGAGAAACTTGGAGATGAGGAAGGAAGAAAGAGAAAGGGAATCTAGAAGAACTAAAGGGATTGGAAGTGTAGAATTCAAGTGGGTTAGCAAGAGAAGTGAAGAATCAAGGTAAGGGGGAATTATTTTCATTAATTGGGTTTAGAATAAGCTTGGGTCATGTTTGGGTGTTTTTATCTTATGATTAATTGCTTTTGATTATGTCAATTTTGTGCTTGATTATTGATGATTATGTTAAAGTTGTTAAAAATGAGTGATTATTATGTGAAGTTTCATGGTTTATGTTGCTATGTTGGTAGATTATGAAAATTGATGAGTTTTGTTGAATTTCATGAAGAACATGATGATTAAGTGATTTTGATGTTGAATTAAGTTAAATTGAACATGATTATGCTATATGTATGAGAATCTATGAGTTTGTGAAGGTTGTTGATGAAATAAGTTGTTTGTTGTTAAGTTTGGTAAATTAGCTTAAATGAGCATAAGTGATTAATTACTTGATGAAATTGAGAAGTTGTTGATGATTTATGTTGGTTAAGTGATTGTGAATGTCATGATGATTATGGGTTTCTGTTTTGATCCTTAAAAATGAGTTGTTGTTGCTTTGTTGTTGAAAAGTTCATTTTGAGATGAACATTGAATTTTTCCGCTAAAACCTTGATGATTTTATGTGTTCTTGGGTTTTAATTGATGTTTATAAGTGTAATAACATGGGGTTATGTTAATGAAATGGTTTGGGGTCAATTGGAATAAAAAATGGGATTTTGGGAAGAAATTGGGAGCAAACCCGTGTGCACAACCCTGTTGAACAGCAAAACAGAGCGTTTTTGTCTGGTGTAACTCGTTGGGCAAGCAGTCTGTCGCCATGGCAAGTAAGCCTAGAGAGAACACTTTGTTTTGTGATTTTTGGGACTTTTGGGGGCGTTCCAGACATTCCCGGGAATTCCTTTTGTGATGTTTTAATGAATTGAAATGAGACGATTTGAGACGGACTTTAACCGAAAATGTTTTTGGCGTTTAAAGTGACGTGCTTTTGTTGTAAGATGAATTCCTTGGGTTAATAAATGACGGTGATGTAGTTTAATTGTTTTATACATGTTGTATACTTGTGTAAATTGGTTTTGGTGAAAATTGTGAAAATAGACGAACCTTGATGAAGTGATGAGTTATGTTATGACAACTTGAAAATGATATATGCTTCTGATAGTATGATGAACTATGATTGATTTAGCGGCTGTTACACACTTGTTGAGTTGAGATTAACGGTGATGAAGTAGAATGTTGATTTAATCATGAAATGTGATTTATGTGAGTGGTGATGTTTTCTTTATGGATTATGATGATGTTTTCCTTGTGAATTATGATGATGTTATTAATGATGAATGATTATGTGAGCTATATGTTATTTAGTGATGAAATCATATGAGGGATGTATGATATTGGTGATGTAATCATATGAGGGATGTATGATTAATGATGATGTTGATGATTGTGATGTTGGATTCGAGTCATATGTGTGAATGATGTCGAGTCAATGTAACAGTCCAATTTTCGTTATTTAGTTTTTAATTAATTTATGTGTATTTATGTATTCTTGTATGTGATTATTTACCCTTTGATGTATTTTCTCGAGTTTAGTGATTAGGAGGGTATTTTGGTCTTTTGGCGAGTAAGGGTAAAATAGTAATTTTGGTCGAGAATTAATCGTAGCATTTTAGTAAAAACCGATTGTTTAGCAATTTATTAGTTAGTTGTAGTAATTAGAACTAGTGTCGGTAGTTGCTAGATATTTTATTGTTAGTAAGTGGCGTAATTAGAATTGAGTCCAATTATTATTTCATGGGTTAGGCCCAATGGGTATGAATATATATTTCAACTTTAGAGAGAGAACTATGGTTTAGAAACTTTGTTCATTTCAAAGAGGCAAAGAGGCTAGAAGAGGATTGGAGAAAAAACTTGGAGAGGGGAAGAACTTGAAGCTAGAGTGGAGCCTAGGAATCTCTTGTAGAAGATTAGAGGTAAGGGGCCTAGACTTTAATCATAATATCTTTCCTACCCCTTTCTCAATAAGTGATATTTAATTAAGTGCTTTTGAAAATAAGTGATTATGTGAAATTTAGTGAATGAATTCATCGTTTAATTGTTGATGAATTCATCGTTTAATTTAGTGATGAATTCATCGTTTAATTTAGTGAAGGATTCATTTGTTGTGTATTAAGATGCATCTAAGATGGGTTAGGGAGATGTGCTTATGCATGGTGGTTAGGTGGTAGCTTACGCGTCGAGGTAGTTGAAGATTATGAGAGGAATTATCCGACCCATGATTTGGAATTAGCAGTAGTTGTGTTGTCGATTAAGATTTGGAGGCATTATATGTTTGGTTCTAAGTTTGAAGTGTTCAACAATCACAAGAGTTTGAAGTACCTGTTTGATTAGAAGGAATTGAATATGAGGCAGAGGCGTTGGATGAAATTTTTGAAGGATTATGACTTTGCTTGGAGTTATCATCTCGGCAAGGCGAATGTGGTGGCAGATGCTTTGAGTAGGAAGTAGTTGCACATGTCGGCGCTTATGGTGAAAGAGTTGGTGTTGATCGAGCAGTTTTAAGATTTGAGTTTGGTGAGTGAGCTTACGGCGTGTAGTGTGAAGTTGGGTATGTTGAAGCTGACGAGTAACATTTTGGAGGAGATCATAGAAGGTCGGAAGATGGATTTGTATCTTGTAGATTGGATTGTGTCGGTTAATCAAGGCAATGAGGTGGACTTTGGTTTGGATGAGAGTGGTATCTTGAGGTTTCGTGGTAGAGTTTGTGTACTTTGGTTTGGATGAGAGTGGACTGTATAATTTTATTTTTAGAAAAACAGAGTTGCTCGCTCAGCGAGTATCCTCTCGCCTAGCGAGCTGCAAATGATGACTTGCCACGACGAGTACGATATTCGCCACGGAGAGGACTTCCAGAACCCAGACTTGCAATGCTCGCCATGGTGAGCCTAATCTCTCTCAATGAGTGATGACTGTTCTGGAATTTCCATAATCGTGTTTTCACTTTTCTCATGAGTTTTAAATCATTTAAATCGTTTCCAGAGGCTTATAAAATACATTGCATGCAAGTGCAATCTAAAATTAACACAGGAATACACCAATTAACAACTTGGGGTAACTAATTAGTTAAATAATCTACAAAATTAAGGTTTGAACACACATGAGGGTTAACCTACACCCAATGGTGGGTTCTATCTAAGAAACTCACTTGCTAACATTTCTAATTCTAGCCCCGTTACTGCTCCCAGCCAAAACTTTAGTTCCTTCCTTCACTGCTAATCTCTAAACATCAAAACAACCCCAATTGAACTTCAATTGAGAACATTCATGGCTAAAACCCTACTTCAAACAACTTAAATGAAGGAATGATCTGACCAGTAGAGGAATGGAAGGATTAGAGCAAATTAAAGCTCCCTTTATGTTGGAGTTCTGCTAAGGATCATGTTCTTACATTTGCATGTTGGTTTGGCATGAGATTTAGTGAGAAATTGTGGATTGGAATGAAAGGGGAGAAGGGCGATGGAAAAAAGAGCAAGGGGGAGGGTTTTCTGATAAATACGTCTTTAATCACAACTTAAAATCTTTACCATATATCAGAACATGCCTTGGATGTTCACGCTAGTGGGACACCGAGGGTTCACGTAGCAGATGAGATAATTAATTAAATTAGTTAATTTGTGCATCTTTCGTTGTACCCGCCAGTGGGACGCAGAAGGTTCACGCATAAGTTAAGACTAATTAAGTAATATATCAGTTAAGTCATGTCTCCTTGTTATTCATTCTAGTGGGATACGGGAGGTTCACGCCAGTGGGACGGGTTTTCGACTTAGTGAGCTTTTCTTCTTTTTTTTTTGACAGAGGTCTTCTCACAGCCCTTGGGATGGATGTTGATGTATGCTTCTCGTACTCATGAGTTCAAAGAAGATGTACTTGTTGTTTATGCTTTTCAAAAGACATGAAAAAGTTTTAAAAGAGTTTTTTTTAAAAAAATTTAGCTTTAAGTATTGCCATAAAAAATAGAAGAAATTTTGTAAACAGAGTAAATGAGAATTCCACGTAAATGGGCACAGGCTCAAATTTGATTAATTGAGTGGTGCAGCCAATGGTGTGGCTCCACAGATCTTTGCAAAATTTTGGAAAATGGTAAATAGATGTGAAAGGTACATTGAACACAATAACTGCTATTTTCCCTATCAAACTTTGAATTTCACCGTTCTGAGTCTTTGATTTGCAGATGCTTCAAATCGGTGCTCTTTTGATAACTAGGGTTCCCCAAGTGACTCACGAAGGTGAGAAAAACACAAAGAGGGGGGGTGGTGGTTAAATTGTTGTTTCTTTTTCTTCTCTTAAAACTGAAGTCACTGTTCAGAACCTGATAGAGTTCAGCTTCTGAAGTGATGATCAGAGTCTAAATACAGCGGATAAGTAAAGAGAGAAAGAGAGAAGAAAGACACAGAGCAATTATACATGTTTATTCCACAAACTGGAAGTAGTCCTGTTCCCCTTGCACTTCTAAAGAGGGTTCTGATGGGATAAAACCGCAAGTGCATGGTCTTACCAAGTAGGAAATAAAAGAGTATCGTTCCGACAGGGAGTTGTTCAATTCAATTAACTTTAGTTGATGATTAGAAAATAACTAAATTGCAAAGTTGGGGTTTTCAAATGGTTGAAAGAGAATATAATAATAAAAGGAGCCTTGGGATTATTGGTTCGTCATAACGACAAATCCTTCACAAACCGAAACCTTAACCCTAGAACCTCATGTTAGACCTAATTTCTAAAGACCGGTTTCCCTTTAGCCCCTCACTTTTCCTTTCAGTCCAGTGAGAGTTTTCTTCTAGCAATCAAACCTATTTCGCTGATTT
>Ga0209282_1001963_pt1 | contig 11624 bp, 7 predicted proteins | sample Mtrugardesep15_FD_187529 | JGI IMG/M metagenome (GOLD analysis project Ga0209282, IMG submission 187529) | Root nodule microbial communities of legume samples collected from California, USA - M. trunc garden sep15 (SPAdes) (version 2) | ecosystem: Host-associated > Plants > Roots > Nodule...
TCTAGAATCCAATTAATTGATAGACAAGGGTAAAATAGACAAAATGTATCCTTAAACTATCAAATGGACATGTATTTTGAAACAAAAAATTTCTCCAAAATGGACATGTATTTTGAAATGGAGGGAGTATATTATTAAAAAACAATTGGGAGGAAATGTGTAACTATCATTATCAATGCAAGTACCTTCTCCAGCGGCAATAAAAGAAAGGGCGTGTCCAGGAGATAGAACAACTTCTTCCTTTATACCCTCAACATAAGTTCCCTTAACATCAATAATTGAATATAACCACAATTAGACATAACTAAATAATCGGTGTTCCCAACTTCTAAATCAACACTAATTTTCAAGATACTCTTCAAATTCTAACTCGTTATTTTAACATGAAACTGGGTATTTTTATGAAAGCAGTGGACTGTGATAAATTAAAAGATCAATTTTCAGACAATGAACACCGTCACTGATCATGCAAAAGCTCATATACTCTATTCCAATGGAAACAGAGTAGAAGACCCATGATCAAAAGATAAAAAAATAGATGGAAAAACAACAGTAATAAGGTATCAATCAAGACAAGAGTATAGAGAGAAACCTGTGAATCTTCTCTGACTCGTAAATTTTGACCAGTTGGGTCAAGCAAATCATTTATCACCTGAAACCAAGCAGAACCAACCACCATATACCCATTAAATCAAATATTTTGGAAATATGTGCACACACAAAACACAATATGCATGCAACAATCCGTGTCAAATATTGGTCATCAAAGGGAAAAATAGACTAGAGCATGTTCAATGTAAACATCATTTGGCAAACAATGTTCAGTTATTACCTCGTTGTATATTTCTAGATATGACACTCGGAGTAAGAATTCTCTTCCTGGAGTCTGCAGCAAAAGTTTAATTAGAAATAGCTGGAATATGATGCTTCTAATCATGCCAAGTTGAAGCAGAAATAAATAATTACCAATCAGGACATAGAGCTCAAGTATCCTTGTAATAAATAAGTAATAACAAAAATGAGCAAAAAGATGGCCAAAGAAACGGGAAAGGGAGAGTGATGCACACATTTAACACACACAGAAAGCGAGAGATTGCAACTGTGACAAAAAGGGTACAGAGACATCCCGTGTACTTCATTGAACATGATATAATAAACAACGGTAGCACCTATGTAATTTAAAAAATCAATAATTACTAAATTTGCAAGAAAGCTTACATCTTGGATCATGCTGAAAACATCCTTTATAGCTAACGGTATTATACCAGGAGAATTTTGATCACCCTGCATATATTATTATGGAAAACAAGATTAAAAACACAAGTCAAAAGATCACACACAGAAAGTCATGTGAAACAGAAGCAAACTATATGAGAGCTAACATTTCTAAGAACTACAAGTAGACCAAGCATATCAGATTAGAGCATTTATAAGAGCTATTATTGTTGTTGCATACACACAAAATACCAGTGCCAGTCACACGATAATATTTCTAGTCATCCATGATTTTGCAATTGGAGACAAGATTTCTTATCATTTTTATTTGCAATTGCAAATTTAACACATTACAACGTGGTAACAGGCCATCCTAACTACGAAGTCGGTTTATAACACCACACTTCATATGATTCAGCTACAAGGAGTGAAAATAGCAATACAGGAGCAAGGGCATTTTTTATTTTTAACAGGCAACAATAATGGGTCATCAAAACTATGTGTATTGGACAAATATATGAAATTTCAAGCATTGGATTTAAAATACATCTACTGCAAAGCATTAAAATACAAAACTTTCTCCAATTTCCAATGTATTGTGCATCTTTCTTCTGTATATGTTCCTTTTTAAACCCTTTTAACCATCACTGTCATTTTTCAGTTTCCACCAAGAATGATCTTAATCCTACAAGGTGCCTTGGGCTTGATTGATTGTTAATTGCTAGTATAGTCTTAATTGGAGTACCTCGGTAGAAAAAAAAACATATCAACTGTAAGTGAATCAAAACCCTTTATACATTGCCCAAAAACTAATCTTATGAGACGTGATCTTTGGCTACTGAAACATAAAGCAACAGCTAGAATATTACTACAACCTACTCCTCACAAAAATTGTTCAAAAAGGCAACGCTAACAAGAAGTAGCCGCCATGTTGCCATGTTCAAAACTCGAAACCAGCACAAGATTACCAACTGACACAGACCTTTTTTTTACAAACATCCAACATTACCCGAGTAAACACTGGAATCTAAATAACAAACTAAAAGAATTGCAATATGATGATTGATGAAAAGCGAGACAGAACTCTCTCGCTTTGAACAGAAAACATCAAATGAAAGCATAAAAAGAAAATATGTTAGCCAGAGAAAGACACTTACATGCATAGTATGAGTCTTTCCACTACTCGTCACACCGTAGGCAAATACAGTTCCTGCAATGTTTAGAATTAAAGTTACTTTCCATTATTAAAGTTACTTTCCATTTCCATTAACCGGAACAACTTTATAAAAGGGAAAAAGTGATCCTCAAAACTCAAATGACTCGTTAGCCACTCTAACACTAAACAGTATATATAACTAATCCGTCAACCTGTTTATTTTAGTAAAGATAAGATATCATATGAAACTAAGACAGCATTGATCAATTCATGAAAATGGCTTGGTACTTGGTAGTACAAAATCAAACTCTACTCACACAACACATTCTAAATTAGCCTGAATTCCAGAATTAGCATTTCATACCATTGACACCTTCCATGGCAGCCTTCACCACAGGCTTGGCAGCTACTTCATACACCTCATCGGATACGGTATGTGGTCCAAATACTTTATCTGTTAAAAATTAACATCCACAATTTATCATTACTACACTAAACTCAAAACCATAATCAATTTCCAACTAAATAAATTCCAAGAAATGAATGAATCAAAACTATACCAAATGCATAAGCAGTAGCTGGATTATACTCATTTCTAACAATCTTATCACCATCAGCATACCATGCGATCTCATCGCCTTTATTATATTCCCTTTCACTGAAACAAAATCATTCAGTAACACACAATGGATCTGAAATCAAAACACAGATCTAAACCCTTACCTCAACGGACGAAACCGAATCGTAACAGAAATGCTATCCGCTGACGTGGACGTCTCAACAGGATCCACACTCAGCTCCTCGCCACCAAACGCAACCGGAGAACGATCTCTATAACCTCCGTAACACGTTGACTCGCTCCGACCGCGATTCGGAGTGGTGGATCGAGCGTTGAAAAACGACGACGTAGTGGAAGATGAAGAACGAGGTATTATTCTTCCGTTAGTGAGAGAAGAAGATGAAGAAGTTGAAGAGTAAGGTGTTGATGGTTTCCGGTGAGAAAACGGTGAGCTACTTCGTGCTCGAGAAGAAGACGCCATTGAAAAACGAGTTAACTCACTCGCTCACCGAGTTGGTGACTCGGTATAAATTAAGTAAGAAAGGGAAGTATAAATCTAATCTAAGTAGAGAATGTGTCAGAAATTTCACATGGAGTGAAATTTGATTTTTATATGCTTTTTGATATAAATATTCTAACGGTGAAATTGTTGCGTCTTGTTGAAGGAAGATGAAAATGAAGTTGTTTGTTGTTGTTGCAGTGATGAAAAATGATGAATGTGAAGTAGAGAACGAAGAAGAAGAAGAAGAAGAAGAAGAAGATGGTTGTTTGATTTCAAAAATTTTAATTTATTTCTTATTTTGAAAAAAGGAATTAATGGAGGATTTTATTTGTTAGATTTGTTTTTACGGAGTGATGAGGTGGCAGATGAAAGGGTAGTTTGAATTAAATTATAGTAATGTTTGGAAGTAGCACCCTTATAAGGAAATTAATTAATGGAGAAGCGGCGATTGTGTCCATTCGAAAATGGAGTAGTGTGAATATGAGCGGGAATAACTGCGGACGCCCATTACGAAGACAAATTTTACATTTTTGTATGTTATAAAATCAAATTACCATTTTCAAAATAAGTTTTCTTTTTTTAATGACAATTTGTCAGGTTGATTTTTTTTTTCTTCCTTCAAATTTGAATAAAAACATTCGATTCATTATCTTTTAATTCAAACCATTTTAGAATATAAACTCCAAAATAAAAAATTTATCATTGTGAGGAAGTGATTTATCATCTAATACGACATTACACGTTTTGAAAGTTAGTCTCTTTAATTACATACAAAATATTGATTCAAACCCAAAAAAAAAAAGGTATAATTATGATTAAGAATTAAATAATCATTTCTTGTTAATATTTTTCTTAAAAAAAATTGTTTTTTGCAAAACAATTTGTCGTGTTATTCGTTTCGGTATTCATTTTAGATTTAATTACATTTTGTGTTTAAATATTGCAATATTGGCCCTCCATTTTCTTTGTGGCCAATTTTTATATCTTATGTTTTTCATAAATGTTGTTGGAACATGAGTTTGGACAACGACACCGTACAATTTTGTTTTGACGCGGAAATGAATTTATTAAACAATGTTTGGCATAAAATTAAAAGGCAAAAATTGCTTCTTTTAAATCTTTAAACAATGTATCATTATGGCATTCATTAGCATTTGCCTTAAAAATATACACAAAAATCAAAATACATTGCATTTTACATCAAAACTTGGAGGGTCTTGTTAACTTATACTTAATACTTGTAAATTAAGTTAATAAACATATGTCCTTAGAGGATATGTTAGCATTTGCCAAACTTTAATATTTTGTTATTGAAACTTTACGGCAGCTCTAGTCTGAGATATATGTGACTGTTTTTTTTAAACTTTTAGGTGATTCTCTTTTGCACATATTATCCGAGATGAATCACTCACGTTGATCTAATATATTGCATTTTGGTTTGTTAAGAAAAACTATTTTGTTGTTGAATTTGAAAGATATATGAGTGATCCGCTAATAACTCTCAATTGTGATTTTTTTGCGCTACAATTTTTGTTAGCTACTAAACTAAAAAAATAAATACACAAGTAAATGAAAAGCAAAACGATATGGATAATTTTGCAAAAATTAGTTTGTTTGATTGATTGTGTTAAATGAGATGTATGAGTGTGGTTTTTTTTTTTTAACAAATGTGGTATTTATTGACACAACTAGTTCTGATGACCAAGATATTGTGGCCTACATAATCCAATTTTGTTCAATTGTTTTTGTGGGTAGTGTGTAATTTTTGTTATTGTTAAGAGTATGTGGTGCCTCCACACATGGTTTATTTCACTCTTGTGTGGTATTCTTCCTTTCTTTCATCTTGCATCCATCGCCTCAAACATGTCTATGTGCAAATAATTGTCTCAGTTAGTGGCGCCAAGAACACGAAACACGAGAAAAAGATTGACCCATCAAGTTCTACTCATCTTAGATTGATTTTAACACTCTTGAGACCTGCACGTATAAAAGACTTACATGGCTCATGTTCAACTTTTATATATTCGACTATATAAAATTTAGGCTTAATTACATAAATGGTCCCCTAAGTAATTACAGGTTTACATTTTGGTCCCATAACTTGTAAAATCAACATTTTGGTCCCTCTTATTTTGCTCCGTTAGTCAAAAAAGTCCCTGGCTGTTAACTTTAACTACAAATGTCTATGGTGGACTAACCTTACGGGTGGTTCATCATAGATCCTATTAATTTTTTAATTTCAACCCTTGGATCTATTTTTTCAAAAGGGGACGGTTAGATTTTAGAGGTCTATTATATCTATCAGTGAACCATCAACACCTATTTTTTTTTCTCTTTCTTCATCTTCTTCGTAATATTCAACATCACCTTCATCGTCACTCACAAACAACCCAGCAAAAAATTTCATAACTACAAATTCATTAAAATTTCATAACCCAGCAAAAAAAAATTGGTGCTTAAAATTGAAGATCCATCACAAACAACATCACCTTTATCAACATTTCATCACCAAAATTCCTCAAATGGTTTTAATTTATTTTATTTTATTTCATCACCAAAATTCATTAAAATCCTTTATTTCATGAACAATCACGTTGCTATAAAGGAACATAGGAAGGTTTACAGTAATGTTTAAAAACATGAACCATGTTATTTCCGATTCAAACCCTTATTCCCAATTCAACATAGGAAGGAACTGAACCATAGCAAAGTAGCCTGAACAATCACCTTTCACACCCCTTATTTCCGATTCAAACCATCCCCTCTTCGCAACTTCCTTCAATCCACCCACCAACCATTCACCCTCCGCACCAACAACGAATCTCCTAACGACGGTTTCAACTTACAACATCGCCGGCAACGACACATATCTCACTGTAGCAGAATTCGACCAAACCACTTCCATTTCCGCTTTCGTCAAGGTCACGTGGATGGCATGGGGGAGATTGTTTCGATGATTCCATCGTTCGTTTTCCTTAGTTAAGGTCGATTTGGGAATATTTAATGATGATGATGATGATGACGTCGTTGTGTTCCATTTTTTCTTTCTGGGTTTTTAGTCTCACTTTCCAGAAGAAGAAATTAAAACAAGAAAAAAAAATCACGTTTTGATTCTGGAAAAGTTTCAGATGAAGAAGATAGAATATGGTTGGATCTGGAAGATGGAATTTGTTTTGATACTACTGCTGGATTTGTTAACTGAAATTTGAAGCACCAATTTCGCCATGGCTCTTTTTATTCTTCTTCTTCTTCTTTTTATCTGGTTTGGGTTTTTTTTTTTTTTTTTCTGGAAATTTTCCGTGAGCATTGAAATTATGTGTTTCTTTGAATTTGAATTATGGAAGAAAAAAATCTGGAAAATGTTGATATAGATGTGAGGAAGAAGAAAGAGAAGATGATGTCAAGTGAAAGAAATTAGGTGCCGACAGTTCACTATTAATACTATGGACATGCAATCAAACGGTTAAAATCATATCAAAAATTTTAGAAATTTAAAAACTAACGGAAGGGATCAATTTGACTAACAGAGGTTAACTTGAAGGACTAAAATGTTGATTTTACAAGTTATGAGACCAAAATGTAAGCTTGAAATTATTTAGGGGACCATTGATGCAATTAAGCCTAAAATTTAAATCACTCTAAATTCTCCGTATGTCGTTCTCGATTAATAACTTAATTACTTTTAGACGTAAACACTGTTGTTTTTAATACCATTGATAAAACATTCTTAAAAAAATAATACCATAGATGAAAACATGTCTAGGTATTGTTAAATGGCTTTTTAAGCACCACCCAAAAAAAACTTAAATTCACCACCCAAAAAAATGGTTTTTAATATAGCTACTCAATCTGATGTAATCTTTGTCAATAAAACGGAGAAATATTCAAAACAAGTGAAAAAGATGGGTCTCTATCACATTGTCAAAACATAGAAAGAACTAACAAAATTAAATGATCCTGACGTGACGATTGTGTCACTAACAAAAGGAGGCCTCCTTAGAGAAGCTTTGTTGTCTCTACGTGGGAATTTGATAGCAAGAGAACGAAAAGGAAAAATACTAATAAAACAAAATTGATGTGAGAAGCAAACTTTTACTTTTCTGTCCATACAAAATTAAAATTCATATTATATAAAACATTTTAGTTGTTCATTTTCCCATTTTTCAAATGACACATTTCTCCTTTTTTTTCCAAGCACAAAGAATATACTCTTTAAAACATATTCTCTTGAATTGATTAAAATATGTAAGATTTCTACTAAAATTAAGGTTTAAATATTCAAACTGTCTATGCTAATATCAATCATTTTTTGTTTTAGTCTTTGTAAAATTTATAATTTTGCTTTTCGTCCTTGTTGTTTTGTTTTCATAATTGAGTTAATTCATATTGAAGTCCTTGTAACATGTAGAATATTTCATTTTAGTCCTTCAATATAAAGACAAAATGAATATTATAGGGACAAATTTCTTTATGAATAAAGTTTACAGGTACTAAAACAAAACATCAATGACCAAAATAAAATATTTTATATTTGCAAGACTTAAAATCAAAAAAAAATATTTTTACATGAACTAAAACCAAATTAACGCTCTTTTGTGAAGAAAACCCTAACATGTCAAAATTAATATTAGCTAATCAGCTTAAATTACTGAAAATGGTAGTAAATTTATAATTTAATACAGATTATAAAATCTAATATTATAATGATGATAGTAACAAAAAAAATCAATTTAAATATATTTTTGTTCCCTACAAAATATATCACATTTTGCTTTTAACTTTTGTAAATAAAAAAAAAACTTTCAAAAAAAATAATCTGAGATTTGTCTTCTTCAAAAGAAAAAAAATTGAGATTTGTATTTTGGTCGTTTTTTAAGTTAAGTTGTATTTGAATTTTTATTTAGCAGTCTATTTAAAAAAGTATATTATGACCTAAATATGACTTTAGATCTAAATCATTGGTTCCTGTAAGTAGATTTTGCATGTTCTGTCACCCTTAATCGTGCACGCCGCAAATAATTTTCAAGACTATCCATGATATTGGTTCGACCAACAATAGAGATCGTGAGTGAACTTAATTAAAGTGAGAGCAAAAGTGCATGATCCAATTGTGGGGTCGTCTCAATGGAAAATTAATACAAACCTAAAAGATGTGTTTGTTTCAACTAACCAACAACTATCCATGCTGTGTCAAAACAACAAAAAAAAAAAACTATCCATGCATTAGTAACCAAAATCCACCACGATAAATGAAAACAAAGATAGGATACCAAATTGAAGCATTAAGATTTGTTGCCAATTTCGTTTTGGATGAGTCTTTTGGACGCTGCATGGTATTAGTAGTAAGTGGTATCATTAGTCAGTTTCAAAGGGGATTGAATATGATTATGATTTCGAATCAAAACAAACTTGTTGTTAATCTTTTGTATGAGTTCTTATGAAGGGGATACATTTTCTCTCAAAAACCAACTTTTTACAATACTATATACATGGACACGTTTAAAATATATAGTGTTGTATAAAATACATACATGCACACGCTTGAAATATATAGTGTTATATAAAAGAGTATAAAGAGTTCAATTGCTAAAAAAGTCGAATTTGTTAAGTTAGACTATAAAATATAAATAACATATCGTATTATGAATATTTAGTGCGGGATTTAGTTGCATGAATTTAGAACATGAAATATAAAGATAAGAAGAAAGGTGACCATAAGACAAGATCTTCATCCCCTTCTTTCTTAAACCTTAATGGATAGGCATACAATGACATCAAGTGTCTCATTAGAGATATTATCATAAAAGTTACTTAATTAAAGTCATTGTCAATATATCTCAAAACATATATTTAATTTATAAAGAAATTAGAGAGGGGTTCTATCATTTCCTGTAACGTAACAATGATTCTATCTATTCTTTTATGAATAGTCATAAGATATCAAACCATAATTTTTTTTTAAAAAAGTTGAATAATAATTCCACCAATCACGAATCTATTCAACTATATGCTACATTATTCAAGCAAACTTACACCATATCATATCAAATATTCATTGATTACAAGATGAATATTGCAGGATCCGTCAAAAGATATATTATATTCAATTCAACCTATTAAAAAAATATTAATTAAATTAATAATTGAGGATATCATTCAGTTTAAGACAAGTTTTTTTGTTTTGTTTATAAATTATGATCAATATGTGAGCTAGGGAGTAATTGATTTTGAGATTGACAAAGGTGTTGTGGGAATACTAGCCTTACGGCACATGCACGGGACATGGATTTTTAATTTGTAGTGGTCCTTTTTTGATTCATCATATCATATGGTGATTGATGCTTGCTATGGTAGTGTTGTGTCTGTCGAGATGGAATAGAAGCCAGCTACTACTACTTGTGGATCAACGCTCACGTGCTACTGGGGACATTTTTTGTGCTCTAAGTCCCATATGTGGATATGGATACCCAATGCACTAGCCCTACTTCCTTCATTTCTTTCCACTTCTTAATTTATCATTAAAAATTTAGATTATGACATACCCAACACATGCATACAAATCAATAAGAATTTCGACTTTAAAGCCAAGTCACCTTTTGTTAATACTAAAAAAACTACAAAAGGTCCCAAGTATGTGTCAGTTCCTCTCCTCTTCACCACCACCTTTCAGTATCAGAGGCGATGGCTGCTCTCGCTTTAGATTAGTTTGGAATACAGTCACAATTAGAGAAAAAAAAGTTCAATTAGCGGGAAAAATAAATAAAATGTCTTTACTTTTATTGCTAAATGTTATAGAAAATGATTGAAGACCATTTTCGTTATGTCTCTTTTTGTTAGGAAATCTCTAATTTTGTTCGTAATTCAACTTTTTTTTTATTTAAATAAAAAGTGTAACCTTCCTTTATAGAAGGGTTTGAAAGAAAGCAAAGGAACAATTCCTGCAGACTACTATCACTATGGGGTACGTTTCAGAATATTAAATGGATTCTACATAAATTCTCTCAATAAAAATGTACTGGAAAAAAGGCTTCAAAATTTAATGTTGATATTTTAGTGCAGTAGAGCTTATTGTGTTGTGTGGTTGGAGACTTAGTTATAGAAAAATGCAGGTAAAGAGGCTATATCATGATGCATCCTATTTAGGTAGGACTCGATGGGATAGGTTGATCAAAGATTTTTCACGGTTATGATACTGAAAGTTTAGCTCCAGATTATCCTTCCAATTCAATATGGGTCTGTTTCTTCAGGCAGCATGATAGTAGTATGGACTTGTGGCAAGAACCATTATTTGAACTTTTCAGCTATAACAGTTTGAAATTACAGAAATGAGAAAACAAACATTCTTCGAAATTATCTTTAAGACATAAAAAAATTTAAGCATCTTGAAGACATCAAATATTTTAACAAACTCGAGGGTTGGCTACTTGGCTCTGTATCTATTTATTTATTAGCTCCTTTGGTTGCAAATTGCTACATGCGCAAATTCCTCTTCCCTTGAGAAAATAATTGTAGCAATTGAAATGTAGCTAGTCCTCTCTACAACAGTGATCCCAATGCAACAAAAACATTGAGCAGGTTGGAGGGTATACAGAAAACTTGAAGGGGATCTTACAGCAAGAGGAACACATGAAAACAGTGTAAAATACGGTAAGTTTTATTTGAACGGATATTTCAAATATTTCTTTCAGGAGACGGAAAAAATAACAATTTACCAAAGCTAATTTTGTCAATTATCTCAAAATAAGTCAATACACTGCAATAGCACCATATAATTACTGGAGGAATAGAGTCTTGGCATAGTCTCAGAAAAATGCTTAATAACCTAAGAACACAAGGTGCGAAAGATAAAGTTATGAACACCTCCAATGCAGTGGAAGAGCTATGAACAAAAATGCAATCTTCTATCGATTGATAATCACATGGAAACAGTTGTCTCCTAAATCACAAATCAATTTTCTGTATGCTAAGAACACGTTATCTATTGCTAATCATAAACCAAAACACGAACACATACACAATCCCTATGGCAAGAAACCAACTGGAAACTTCAAAACACTTCCGCCACCTTGCTTGCAAGGACTTGGTCCCTTCTTTCAACATAACCAAATGGAAACCAACCTGCTTTCCCTTTGCATTCACCTTCAGCCCATCCATTGTTTGACACCTGTCAAAATCACATTCATGTTTCTTAG
>Ga0209282_1001964_pt1 | contig 11620 bp, 7 predicted proteins | sample Mtrugardesep15_FD_187529 | JGI IMG/M metagenome (GOLD analysis project Ga0209282, IMG submission 187529) | Root nodule microbial communities of legume samples collected from California, USA - M. trunc garden sep15 (SPAdes) (version 2) | ecosystem: Host-associated > Plants > Roots > Nodule...
TCATCACCATGATTGTGCTATCTATTTTGAATACAGCTATGTTTCACAAAATTGTTTGCTTCTTGTCTGTTTTTCATATCCATTTGTTAAGTATGCACTGGACAGAGAGCAAGTGTTAAACATAAACCGGCTTTAAGCTCCGACACTAACATGTGATATGACTCACTGTCATTAGGAAAAGAAAAGGATGGATGTCAACTGCTTGCAGAATCACTCAATACAGAGTGCTTATCATGTTGCGCAAAGGTTGTTATGCCTGAAATATTCCAACCAAGACGAGAATACAATTCGGCAAGCTTTGATGAATCTCAAGGAGTACTGCATCAAGCAAAAGCTTTAAAAATGGCCTAAAGGACAATCTTTTCTTTGGGCTGATTCTTTTCAGCATATGCAACTGTCACTACTCATTACTCAATCGCATCACTATCAGAAGTTTACTAGAGTTTAAGTGTAATGTTCTTTTTCAGGATAAAGGAAAGTTGATCTATTTTTAGAACTGCAAGCCTGTGATTGAAAATTCAATATGCTAAAACTTAAGTGGTTTTTGTGATTCAATATTCAACTTATTATTTATTTTTTGGGATAACTATATTCAACTTATTTAGATTATGAAAACAATTGTTAAACAAAAAACTTCAGTGATAAATTTTAGCTCCCCTCCTAGTACTGCAGAGCTAAAACTAACCGGTAGTCAATTTTTATTTTTAAAAATGACAGTTTTTTAATCATCTAAAATAATAAATAATAATAATAATGAACAAAACAAAATCCCCTAAAAAAATATACAAAACAAAAAGATCACAATTTGTTCCATTCACTCATCCGCTTGATATCCAATCCAAGCATGGCCATTAGTCTAATAACACTTTTTTTATTAATCTCCTTCAAAAAAAAATATTAATCATTCCCTATTGTTTTCTTTTTAAAATGTTATATCTATCAGAAATTCATTGAATAATACTCTCGCATACAATATTATTTATCAATGCATCACATAAGCCATATTCGTTTCTTTATTTATGATTATGACGAAACATTTTCTTATATTAATGTTGATTCAACTTCAAAGTCTTACATTAATAGATGAATGTATAGACAAAAAATTGTTTTCAAAAGCGGTTTCAAACACATGTTGAGCTGTTTTCAGCTTATTTTTATAAGCTCTACAAAATAGCTCATGAAAACAATCTATAACTATTACAAAATTAATTTAATTTAATTTTATCTTTTTTATATAAATAAGAGAAATGCTAACGAACTTAAACGGTAAGTTATTATAAAACTCAGTTAACATTTTCATAAATATTTATGCTATAAATTACAAATTAAATTGCATACTTCCTGTGTCCTTAATTACTTGACCTAGTTGACCATGTTACGTATATCAATGCTCAATTTTAAACTTAAATTTCTTTAATAATCTAGTAGAAAAAATTATAAAAATTTGATATTTTAAAAATATTCATCGAGACGAATCTAAAAATATCTTATATGTTATATTTTGTTTTCATATATTAGTAGAAAAATAGAGTAAAAACATGTTAAATGAATCGTAAATTTGGGAAATTTGGGAAGGAGGGAGTATCAAATAAACATTCCTTCAGAAAAGAGTGCGCATAAATCCATGATTTACTTATGATGACGTTGTGCATGCATCAATTTGGGTAGGGAACAGAAATGAATGATATTGGTGGGACTAAACTTTTCTCCTTATAAGTTGTCAAATCTGAGATGAATGACAAGACAAACATAAGGAATTGGTCATGTGGCTGGTCTATGACGACTAGATTGTGGCACGTAAAGACAATGCTAATAAATAAAGAAGCATTTGATTTGAGACATCACTCATCATTCATCATACAACGGCATGAAGCCAAATTTGGGATGTGCCCACAACTTTTTTTTAGTTAAACTGTCTCTGTAATCTTTCCTATTAAAGTGAAGCTAATAATTATCATCAATCATCCATCCCCATACTACCATATATATTATTCACTTCACAAATTCCCGTTTTTCTTCTTTTTATCACGTTTTTTTCAAGTTTTGATGACACTCAAGTTTACGCAAATGTGACTTGGTTTTTTTATCTTAATTTTCTATGTGTATGTTTGATTTCACTTTTAGACTAGTCAGGATTGATTGAAGAATTGATTATAACTATTTGATTGTTGTTGAGAAGAATTGATTTTGCATTTAGGATTGATTATATTTGAAACTAGTATTTGTAGTTTCTGACTCTAAATTTGATTTTCACACACAAATTTATAGTTGAACTTATTTTTACATGAACGTTTCCAATTCTATCAAAGCCAATTAAAAAACAAATATTCGTATGGAAAAGAAATTTGATATTCTAAAGTTTGATCGAAAGGTTGTTTCTCTCTATTGGTTTTGGTTTGTCATTGTTGGATGATGAGAAAGAGTCTCGCCGCTAAAATTATAGTCATTATGTTTATAGAACTTCTCACTTTGTGAGACCCTGCGTTCGTGATCCTACACCAAAAATCTCTCCCGCTTCTCCATTATGTCGAACCAAACTCTGATACCGCCGTTGAACCATGAGGGAAGTCTCATTGAGTTGGATTATCACATTGGACTAAGACCACACAAGTGAGTTTATACATCACATCTACACTCAAGTCACATCTTCATCCAAAATCTTAAGATATTAGGTTTACAAGTTCTGTTATATATACGTTGTTGAACCTCAACTCTTCTACTTAATATAAGATTTTAATTCACTCTTGACACATCACAATCATCATTAGCTGAAGTTTATTAACCCCTGAAATTTTGACCGGGTTTCACTTATATCTAGTCTCAAATAAATGTGAAATATTCATTGATCTTTTATGTTAATAGATTTTTTTATTATAATTCTTAACGAAAGCTACAAATAAAGTTCATGTTTGTGGATATCAGATACTCGATGTGAATTGTCACGGTAGAGCAATTTCAACATTTCAATTGCCTCTCATTTTTACTTAACAATGTTTCTGTGATTGCTGACGTCCCACTTCCATCTGCATATACAGTGATAATTTGTCTTTTGCATTATTTTTAGCAAGACATTCTGGATTTAAAATTTATATTGCAAAAATTTTATAATAAAAAAAATTGATCTGAAAAAAATATATTCTCAGAACAATTTTTAGAAATTATCAGAAACTGAAAAATTGTATAATCATTCGAGGCTCACAATTGGCTGCATTTTTATATTTTAGAAACTAAACAAAATATATTTTAAAAACAAAATACATGAATCCTGCACACCATATTAAGCTAATAATTTATTTCGATTTTCTATAATATCTACACCAATGTTCTTATTGATTGTTGCAAATCATAGAAACATATTAAGAATATTCAATTGCTAACTGATGTGAGAGGTAGGTCAAATCACTAATTGCAAAGATCTCAAACTTAGTAGTATAGTTGATTGGTAGGTCAAATCAACAACTGAATTTAAAATGCTTGCAGTTGGTCAAAATCAAATTGATTAGGGCTTGTTTTACATAAAATATCAGTGATCGAGTGATTGAATGATGAATTGAATTATTAGTTTTAGTTGTTATTTTTTTTAATAGGGTTGTCCTATTAAGTATGTATTCAAAGATTACAATTAAACACGGTTATTTTTGTTATATATCAATCATAAATTTTATTTTATTTTTTATCTTGATATTAATACGAAGCATACACAGTTTTTTTTTTTAAAGACATCAAAATGGAATATATTAACACTCGCAGTGAACCACTTTAATACAAGGTGTACCAAAAGGCCACCCCTAAAAGAGAACAGTCAAGCAATATTTACAAACCTATGGTCAGTCAATACCCAAACATAACATAGGGTCCGACCACCACATCTGAGTGTCGTGCACAAACAAGACATTATTAGCCTTAAGCCACCACAATGTATGATATTCAACCTTATCTAAAAGTTGTTCTATGGTGGTTTGAATATTATTAAATATTCTATTATTACGTTCAGTCCAAACCACCCAAACACAAAGTAACCAAACAAGTTGAAGGAAGTCTGCGCATCCTTGAGTGCCCTGTACAATGAATGAATTGAAAGAAATGCTCACATATATCATTTGGTTCGACACCTGCAATGCCAATCCACGATCTGATGTGCCACCATAAAGAGCCGAAGCTTGCACAATGAAGAAACAAATGCGACGCTGATTCGTCGTGACCGCAACCAGCAACACACCCAGCTGCCTCGACATCGATCAGACCTCTTCTAACAAGGTGAGTCTTGGTTGGCAACCTGTCCCGTAACAACCGCCAAGCGAAAATAGACACCTTCATTGGAACCTGCTTATGTCAGACTAGATCATTTATTCCAACCGTTGGAGGGTCATTCAACATAGTCAGAATGTGATAGACGCCGTTCACAGTGTAACCCCCTTGGATGTCTGAGTTCCACTGCCACCTGTCAGAAATGTCAGACTGCAAAACAATATCAGTAATAAGGTGCCTACACTCCGCCACCAACTCCTCCTCCCATGCCCACAACCTCCTCCTCCAACTCCACGCCGCTCCCCTGTCCCCCCAGTGCATACACGGTCGTTTAGTAGTCCATTATCACTTATTTAAGGGGCTCAAGTCTTTCAGGATTGTGATCAATCATCAATCCATAGTTGGTATCATATACCTGACTTATGAGTTATGACAAAAAAATAATATTTAAAGTCAAGTCCTTATAATGATTTAATGATGATATATGACTTATTAAATAAAATAAATCATATTGTTAATCTTTATTGAACACCGTTCATTTTTATAAATTTTGAAAATGTTTTTTTTTAACAAGACAAAATGAAATATATTAAAATCAAACGCACATTCTCCTTAGCACAAGATATACCAGTGAGAACACCAAAGTTTTACAACACAATGAGCCGGAAAAAACCACATAGATACATGAGTTAATCAATACCCTAACAAACAAAAAGGCATAACCACCAACTATGATAAGCTAAAGCAAAAAGAAAACAAATTAACTCATGTTGTTCCTTTTTGCCTTCATCTACTAAAAAGAAAGCAACTTAATTCTATCCATAAGACGAGGGATTGAGTTCTCCTTATTTTTAACAATCTTGTTCTGTTCATTCCAAAATTATAAACACAAACGAACTTGATTAAATGCATTAAGGATCAAAGCTTTTTATAGATATTTGCTAAATGACCAAACTGAAGGAAATGATCTGAAACTTCATAGGGATCAACCGAAGAAAAACCAAGCCAGATACATAGCAAGTGCCAAAGATGACTAAAGATATTACAATTCAAAAACAAGTGATTCGTTGTTTCAATATTTCCGCACCTACTCACCAAAGTTGAGATTCTTGAAGGATGAAGTCTCTTTTAACTAGATTATTCTTATTATGCAACCTATTATGAAGAAGATGCCATGCAAATAAAGAAACCTTTAGTGGGACGTCTTTATTTTATATCAGATCCGAAATTGTGGTATAATGATGAATCTCATGCCTAATAAGTAATTGATACGCACCACGAACAGAGTAACCAACTAAATCCAACTATCAGAGCCACTAGTCAACAATGATACCCTGTAAAATTACATTGTCAAGTAAAACCCTACAATCCACTATCAACTCCTCCTACGCCAAAAATGGTTAATGATTACTAGGATTTTTAAATAAAATAAAGATGACTAGTTTGTTCTAATAAAATGATTAATGATAAAAGAAGGTATATTGTTTGATTAATTTGATATAAATATTTACTTTTTCAGATATGCGAAATTTATTATTTTTACTATGCTATCCTTAATGATTTTTAGTTTTTTTTTTTTATGTAAACCGAATATCCTCCGCGCGCAACTACTGAGACTAATCCCTCGAGTATTGTGGGACCCAAATGGGCGACAGACTATCCTTATTGATTTTTAGTTCCATAAGCATAATGACCAAACTTAGAATCTTAATAATATTAGTATTAAAGAGTGGAGTTTAAGAAGAGCTAGAAATAAAAAAGCGTCAAGCTGTGTTTTTCGTTTTGTGTAAGTTGTTTCTTGCTATCGGTCTCCATTGCAAGGTATGCTTTGAAGTCTTAAATGCAAGGTATTCATTATGCTTTCAGGTCTTAAAAACTGCTGTCTTATATAGTAATGTCTTATTCTACAAAAACTCATAGCAGTATGCCGGAGGCACCTGACATGGGTGGACCAAAATCAATAATGTTGGTGCACTTACTGACTATGACGGTCGTCAGACACGTTGGTAACCCCATTTCAATAAAAACTTAGTGCCCATATAAGTGGTGGACAATTAAGCTCCTTAACTATGTAAGAAATATCAATCTCTTAGATAAATCTTAGTTAATTTAAAAGATATCTTTGATTTTTACCAACAAAAATATAAATGATTATTTGTGACCCTAGCCATAGTCAACTATTACTATATTAATTATGTACTTAGAAATATAAAAAGTTGTTTTTTACTAAACATAATTATTATTTATGTATATCTTAATATATGTCTTTAAGATACGAGTTAAGTTAGTCCGACCAAAATAAAAAATCATCATGAAGCAACATTAATATTAACCTGGATTTCAAACAATGACTATACTTGCTCTTCACAAACAAACAAAGACTATGTATGTAAATATTAAATTTTAATTACTTTTAAGTTTTAACCAAATTTTTTTTTTTGAGGAATTCAATTCATAAAAGATCAATTTTATTTACAGTATAACTAAACATACACTTAAGCTGTGATCCTTGTAACAAATATTAGAATGAGCATGCCCTTTACATTTTACCTCTACCTTGAAACAAATACTAGTAAGTAGTAACTAACAAATATGAAGCTGTACAGTGGAAGAACAGCACCATAGCAAATTAGTAAGCTAAGGCTCCCACGGGAAAGGCTCATCCAGCCCAAAATTTTGGTTTGGACATTCGGCTCCAGCCGCGAGCCACGACATGGAAGAATAATGAAACTCACTTGAACTCTTACTTGAATCTAGTAAGAGATCAGGGAGGTCGTAGAATGTATCATCCTCGTCATTTAACGTTTCTTGTATGTCATGGGCTTGGTCCTGGGATTCGTGGAGATAGCCCATAGCCGCTGCCTTAGCAGCAGCGGCTTGAATGTCCTTAGGAGAATTAGTGGTTGGACGCGGAAGTTGTTGAGCTAATTCGGGGAAATTGAGGTAAGCCGAGCTACCTTTGATGGCTTGGGCCGCAACGTCATGGGCTCGAGCTGCCATCTCGGCTGTTGGATAGGTGCCTAACCAAATTCTTGATTTTTTCTTTGGCTCTCTAATTTCTGAAACCCATTTTCCCCAACTACGCATTCTTACTCCACGATACAATGGGTGCTTCCCATTATCACCTTTGTTTTTGGCTTTGTTAACTTCAATGGAGGAGGAAGAGACAGAAACTAGTTCCATGTTTTTAGGAGATGAGACAAGAGAGAGATGGGAAGATAGTACACTGTAGTGTGGTGTGAATGAAAAATGTGGTGTGTACTATATATAGATGTTTAAATAGTGTGCAGAGGGATTTTACACGTATATATAAAGGAAGGAAATGGTCCAATGCAAAAGCGAAAAAATTATATAAATGATAAAAGTTATTCTATTGTAGAGAAAAATAAATGGTAAAAGTTGATGAATATAATAATTTTACTTATATTTCTACTATACTTATTAGTATAACTCATGAATAAATGTGGCTTAATATGTTGCTCTTTTTGTCCCACAATAATCAATTTATTTGACTATTTCACACGTACATATTAAAAAAATATGTAAACAAAATAAATAAATAATACTTCTATGTGCATTATCTTTATTAAGGATTAACTAATAAATTCTTGTTAAGGCGGTTATTTGAAGGAATTCACGGTTTTGTAGGTAATTGATTGATTGCTAAGCCTCATGTCCGGCCTTTGGCAAGTGCAAGGTGAGATACAGTGTATCACAATCTTAGGAGCCTCAATTTTTTTTTTTAATATAGCATCTAAAAGTACATATAATAAAATATAAAAAATCAATAGACATCTTGTCATAGTTTAGTGATAAAATAGAATGCAATTGAATTCTTGGTCTTAAGGTTTAATCCCGAACTTTTGTGTGAATTTGAAACAAATATAAAAATCTCAATTACATACATAACTACTAGGCCATTACAATTTGATATGCATTTCAGAGTTATCTATAAATCTAGAAAAGATGAATGTTAGCAACACTCACTTTTAAACACTCTTTCGTACTTAATTTTTTCTATTGGATGAAATCCTTGTATGTCCCACCACTTTGTGTGGATTCTATTTTCAAAGTGCAGACTCATAATGATTTTAACCAATAAAAGATTGAGCATTAGAGAGAGTGTTCAAAAGAGAGTGTTGCTAGCACCACTCATGTAAAAAATTATTATATATTTTGAAATTTTTGTCATCTATTCTCATTAACAACACAAATTAAATCTATTAAATAATTAGTATTTTTTTCTATTGTTTTAAGTTTAATTATGCATGCTAGTACTAATTTGTTATTATTTTTTTCGATATTAGTACTAGTTTGTCACCATTTAGATAGCAAAGACGCTTTTTTTAAGCAGCAACAACCAATATATTTAAGATCCATTTTGCACTAAACAAAGTGATGATTCTTTTTAAGTTTTTGGCGTTTCCTTTATCATGAACCCAATTTTTCATATTAAAACAAGGGAAATGTTAATCGCTGCCCCCAGAACACTGATTAAGAAATCAAATGCAGTAAGTATTAAATTGGAACTTATACAATCAACTCTTTAAAAACATAAAAAATGTTATTTTCACTTTAAAACTTACTTTTTTTTAGTTTTCTTAACCAGTACCCTGAGACACTCGGGAGCAATGATTGGCATGACTTTTACTCGATAAGAATGACTATTTTTGATGTTATTTACAACTTAAATAGATGATTACTATTGTTTAAAAAAATCTTGCTTTTTCATAAGGACTCATTTTCAATATTTGAACATAGGCCCTGATTTTATCGAATTTGAAAGGTTGAGGTGGCTTTTTTCAAAATTATTCCGCCATCTCACGAGTGCAGCCTCACGGGTGAAGGGTAGAACAACCTAACGTTGGAGATAATTTGTAGTTTTTTTTTGGTGATAATTTGTAGTTGATCACAACCTTTAATTAATATTAAAATGAAGGTCGAAATTTGAAAGTAACTCAAAAGAATCTTATTCATTCTCTGTAGGGTCATAATTTATTTATTTTCAAACAAATAGGGTCAGAAACTTGTTTCATGCCTTTATGACATGAGACAAGAGGGAGAGGGTGGAGTAAATGCAAAATGTGGTGGATACTCCAGAGATTCAAATAGTGGTGGTTTGAGATTTGATGGGATTGATTGTGAATGAACTCTACATGAATTTTTTTTGTCAACTAGTCTAATGGCTGAGACTTTTACATTTAAATACCGAAAACTGGGGAATCCAAGGTTCAAACTTTTATCCGATATAATATTGTTACAGCTAGCAATTGAGCTGTGTATGATATTATTCCTTCTCTGCGAGTGCATGCAACATGGAATTTTACACTTGTTTATAAAGGAAATGGACCCATTTCAAAAGGGAAAAAAATATATTGTAAATGATAACATTTGGTGTAATAAAAATAAATGTGCTTAGTAATAGTATATCTCTTCATCCATATTACGACAGTTGATTTATTTAACTATTTCTAGTACATTAAAAAAAATATAAATGAAATACAAAGACTAATGTGTTAACTTTAAACATGGTTAAGTTTGTTTTTTCGTCCTCTTAAAAAAAGTTCTAGAATTAAGGTTTCAGTTTGGTGTTTTGGTAACTTGTGGTTCTTCTGAATCAGTTGTGCCAATGGTGGAGATGATTTACATTGTTGGTTTCTAGGATCGTCTAAAATATTTTTGGGGCCAGCCCCTGTATTGTGTAGGCATGTTTGCACTTATCCATAGTTGACCCTATTTGTTTGAAAGAGGTGATAATGTTGGTGGTTGAGGTCGTTGTTCTAGATTTTGATTTTGATCATAATTAAAATGAGGATGAATTTATGGTTGAATGGTGGTGTCAACTTCCATGCAATCAGAGAGATGATTATTTTGAGTTTTGAAGAGGAGAGGTTACGATGTCTAAGGTTTCAACAACGAAATTGGTGATGGAGCGCTTTCCAAAAGTTTAATCAAGGTTTGATCATGGACTGATTCATTTTCAGAGGTATTTAATTACTACAACAATTTGAGTAAATAATGGAAGAACACATGGCTACTTGTTGTTGAGTTGTTTCTACCAAAGAGTTATAATCGGTTTGACTAGATTTATGCATAACTTTTACTTATATCAAATTTTTAATTTTCCCTCAAATAAAAATGTTGTCAAAAATATAAAAATTCATATTTAATTCATATTTTATTAAAAAAAAATAAAAATTGGGTGAGATTCTTATTATTTTATAAATTTTTTTGTAAAATTTTATTCTAAAATATGAATTCTGCATGAGTTTATTTGAAAGGAGGAACTAAAAGTGAAAATAAAAAACTTTTGAGGACTAAAAGTTAAAGAAAATTTATAGAGAGACTAAAACGAAAAGTTGATATATTTATAAAGACTTAAAATATATGTAACCCTAAGATACATAAATGATTGAGTTATTTGTTAACACGTTAAGATCCTTATACCATTAAAGAAATCCATAAAGCTCCAATAACAAATTCACACACAACAAAATTTTACATCCCCTTTAATAGTTATATTTAAAATACAAAACTTTATAATTTACAATAAAGATAAAATGTAGTTTTATAATAAAACAGTTATAAATTTAAAAGATATCTTTGGATTTTCACTTTAGGCCTCAAAACACACGTTGGGTAGAGTTTTCTCTTATTTCGCCAACATAGACTTAAGATTCTACCTTGAAGCATATTTCTTTGCCCTTTCAAAAGAAATGATAGTACCTCGTTTGACTCTTGCATCGCAATTAAATGGAAATATGGAATGCCATTGTATCACAATTCATATTAATTTGCTGTTTGTGTGAGAGATTAGTGCCTGTCTGTATCCTTTGCCTTTTGCTTTGGTCCCAAAAGAAAAAATTGAATAGGTATAGAGTGAGCCCCACCCATATATACATATGAATAATGTTAACCTAAGGTCTAGGCTGGGTGGAGAAGCTTGAGATTTTTTTTTTAGGGAAGTTTGAAATTTGGAAGTATGTCTCTTTCTAAGTTTTAAGTTTGAATCTTCAAGATGTAAGATATTTTTGGGTAAGTAAATACAAAGTTTTGTTTTGTTTTTAATTAGAGTTTTTGTTAGTGGATGATGAGATTGATCTCCAAATAAGTTGATTCTTTTATAAAAATACAACAAAAATGAGTAATGTTAAAACTACAGTTTATCCAATAACACATTTCAAGTTTCTGACACACTCTTATCTATAGGTTAAAATTCATAAATCTCATCAAATTTATTTTAGATTTACGTAATTCCGTGGGACTCATAAATTAGACCACTTCAATTTAAACTCACTGTATACATTAAATTTCATAAATTTAACCATTGAATATTTTTATATTACGATTAATAATCATTCGTAGCATCCCT
>Ga0209282_1001965_pt1 | contig 11618 bp, 7 predicted proteins | sample Mtrugardesep15_FD_187529 | JGI IMG/M metagenome (GOLD analysis project Ga0209282, IMG submission 187529) | Root nodule microbial communities of legume samples collected from California, USA - M. trunc garden sep15 (SPAdes) (version 2) | ecosystem: Host-associated > Plants > Roots > Nodule...
GGTGTTTGTTTATGAATGTTATCATTATAGAGAGGGAGATATGTATAGTTAGGGTAGCACCTATTGTAGAAAAGATGGTTGAATCTCGATTTAGGTGGTTTGTACATGTGGGGAGGAGACCTATAGATTCCGCAGTAAGGAAAGTACAGTATATTAGATGGAGGATAGGCCAATTGCTAGGGGCAGAGGAAGACCAAGAAAAACTGTACGATAAACTATCAAACCTAAAACTCAATGGTTTGGATAAAAATATAACATCATGATAGAGCATTATGACGTCATTTGATTCATATAGCCGATCCCACCTAGTGGGATACGGCTTGGTTTTTATTGTTGTTTGTTCTTGTAACCCCTTACCAATTTTTCATACCATCAGAAGTTTCTAATTGATGCGGTTCTCCACTTGTGCTATTAATTTTAATGTTGTTAAGCATCATTTGTTGCACAAAACTAGCGCAGTGCTAGAAAATAATTTCTAGGAATACACTTGTTAGGTCAAAATATCTTTACATGCTTTCTCGATAATCGTCACAAAAACAACACTCATAAACTTATGAATGATTTGTTCTTGAACGATTTATTCTTGAACATTACTTTCCCTCAATGTAAAAGATTTGACTTGAGTTCTTCAAAGTGAGTTGTTTAGCATGACCTGGGAAGTATCTTTAATAGACTGATATATCTGAGTAATACATTTTCATCCACAACGACCAAGAAAGAATAGCATTTTCTGCTCAAAACTGAGAAACATAGGAAAAATGTAAAATTAATGCTTGTCCCATTTGACTAGGAGTTATCAATTTGTAGGTACATTATTTTTAGTTTTTGTGGGTGCGTTGTGGCTTTGTGCTATTGTGCAGTCTGATATATTTTAATTTATTATTATATACAGGTATCAGGTATTTATTGGTGGTACAAGACTGCTAGTCATGCTGCTGAATTAACTGCCGGATATTATAATCCATGCAATCGTGATGGCTATGCTGCAATTACAGCAATGTTAAAGAGAAATGGTGTTAACTTAAACATTGCATGTGTTGATCTGCACACATTCAATCAACACGAGGGCTTTCCAGAGCCATTTGCTGATCCTGAGCGATTAGTTTGGCAAGTCAGTATCTAATCCTTGATAAAGTTTATCTTCTTTCTAATTGGTTTCTTGCATAAGCGATTACACTAGGAAGAACTTATTAGAAGATTGATCTTTGTTGTTCTATTTTAGACAAATTTGGGATGTGCTAAATACAGTTACAAAATAAAAGTCGTATAATCTAATATACACATTGTGGGTATGTATTGCAGGTATTGAATGCCGGGTGGGATGTTGGACTACCCGTAGTCAGTGAGAATGCACTTCCTTGCCTAAACAGAGTTAGCTACAACAAGGTTTTGGATAATACCAAGCCCATTAATGACCCAGATGGAAGGCACTTTTCATCCTTTACATACCTCAGGCTCAGTCCACTTCTGATGGAACGGCCAAACTTCATAGAGTTTGAACGATTTGTCAAGAGAATGCACGGTAAGTTGATGCAAGAAAGTTTTAAATACATCTCTAGCCTCTTGTGAAAAAATTTGTTAAGGAGAAAATAGTTCCTTTATCTGACATTGATTAAACGAATGATCACATATCAAATTAGAAAAATGGAAGTCCCATATTTCTCTAATAGGCATAGTCCAGAAGCTTAAATACTTTTTCGATTTAACTTTACTTTTATTATTGGCTCCCAGGGATAGTGTCCTTTGATCCCCATGCATTCCACATTCAGTACCCAACCTTTTAACAGCTAATCATAGCATGAACCTTTATCTGATTGGATTTGGAATCATTTATAAGTAAAACAATATCAAATGAGTTTTAATATCAGTTAACAGTTGCAAGGTTTTAGGGTGGATGTCATGATTGTGTCTTTTCTCACTGCAGGAGAAGCTGCTCTTGATCTTCAGGTATAACAGGCAGAAAAAAGAATCTTGTGATGTTTGTATTTATAGTTCCCCCAACAAAACGGTTGGGGTATTCTGATAAAGTTTAGGATAATAGAATTGTCATTTGCTACAGCACATACAAGTTGTTAGTCAAGTAGTTGATTAGGGTAGCGTTTTTCTTTTCTTTTTGAGATCAAACTATTCAGATTAGATTCTGGATGTAAAATCCATACATTGTAACTAATTGTGACATCTATTGGCTACTGCACAGTGATTTGTACAATATTTGCACTTCGCATCAGTATAGTAGTAGAGTAGTTTGCAACTATCATATTATAGATTTGTTTTGATGGAGAGGATGCCATTCAATTTTGCATTATACATCTAATATTTCAAACCTCTGACATGGAAGCTTAATGAAGTTTTACACTTCTATAGTACAATAAGCAATTCCAGCTTGAAATAGCTCGAATTGCAGAGATTAAAATCATCTTTAGCCTTAATCATAAAATGTTTATTTAAAAGGTAAATAATGGCCACAATCAGTAACCACCTTTAACAAGTAAATATTTAAATTACTCCTTACAATTGTAGGGAGGTATCAATCTAAACATGTCATCAATGTTCCAAAATGGTCCTTGAAAATGTAAAATTTTAATCAAATTTGTCTCTGTATTTGTAGGAACTTGAATGACTACAGGTTGGTAACATTTGAGACAGATTTGAAAATAAGTGAGGAATGCCAATGATGCATTTGATAACAGATTCAGAGGATGAACTTCATTCTCGTTTGCGCCCCCATTTTGGAACATTGATAATGTGACGGACTAAGTTGATACAAGTAGCATCAAATTTTCATTTAGATACATATAGATTAAAACGTAGGCTGTAGGCTTAATTGTAGTTTTAACCTCTTAACTTTCATAAAGTTGCGATTTTGGCCTCTTAAAAAAAAAAACTACAAAACGACCCCCTAAGTTTTGCATCTGTAGCAGCTTTGGCCCCCAAGACAAAAAAAAAAAAACACGTAGCACCTCACTTTGGGTGTCACGTCAGCGTAGACTGAGTCAAAATTAACATTGGGGGCCAAAACTGTTACATATGCAAAACTTAGGGAGCCGGTTTGTAGTTTTTTTTTAAGAGGTCAAAATCGCAACTTTGTGAAAGTTAGGGGTTAAAACTACAATTAAGCCTAAAATGTATCATATGTTTCAAAAAATTTCAAAAAAGGCATTTAATATAAAAAGAGGTGTGTTGTACAAAAGTCGGACTTCATATTTGACAATATAAAATAAATAAAATACAACTGGAATGTATGCAGTGTCAAAGAAAGCAAAGAAAAAAATACACTCCTATAAAATGTCGGTGCTAGATTTTGTGTTTGGGAATATTTATGATATAAGATTATCAGTTGAAAAACACATTGATGATCAAAGAATCATTGAAAAAACCCACGTGAGGTGAGAAACTGAAATCAACAATTGTACGCTAATAATTTACATTTATGAACGCATTGATTAGAAAATGAAGAAAAACAAAATACACCTAGGGTCCACCCTTTGACTGTACAATGGTGTGCTAGACACTAGATGTGGCATGCATTTCACCTCCATTCAATTATTTGGCTTGAGATTTAGTGACAATATGCCAAAAAAGTTATTGTAATTTTAGTGTATTTTAAAAAAGAAAAAAAAATGAAAGAGAAATGGTAGGTAGGAGGAGGGAGAGGGAGAGGGAGAGTCTCCTCAATTTCCCACAATTTTTCTTAATAGAAATTGCAATAGAGGAAAACAGAAATAAAAAGGAGCTTGTGGAGAAGTAAATTTAACTTGCTAGCCATGATTCGGTAGCTTGCTTATTATACACCATTTGTTATTGGATCTTTTTTTTTAAAAAAAAAAATTTATTATACAAAATCACACTCCAAAGCATAAGACATACTTTGAGGGTGCCAGATGTTACACACAACGAGAAGCAGTACTTCAACTTGGGAGAATACCACACCCCTAACCAAAATTTTATACAAACTCCAAAGACTCCTAATGATAGATACATTATGAATGTACATGCCATCACATTACGGCCAACAAGTTCCTACTATAAAATCATTATGTCCATCTTTGCCAAATATGACAGAATTCAAGCCACCTGAAAACTCTATTGCTTTAAGGTCCTTTAAGGTCATCTGTGATGCTTATTGGCATTCACATTAGTTATTACTTCACACCCCAAAGCAATAGGAGTACTACTTTTTACGGTCTCAAAAACCATTGTTTTGAGAAATTGGTTTGTGGTTATAGTCAAATTCCCTAAAAGTGACTGATATTAAGAAACAGCAACAACAAATCTTATCTAAAAAAATATAAAAATTCATATCTCAATAAATGAAGTAAGTTGATCAAGCAATTGAGCTCCACGGAAGACAAAATGTCGAGGACAACCTGAGGTCGATTGAGGGAACAATTCTTGATCAAATTTTACTTACATTTTAATCGAACTCTAGATTACCAAGACTCATTTCTCCTAAAAATCGAAAGATTATCACACAAAAAGTGGTCAACTAGATCTAAAAATGCTCACAGGACACATAACTACACACAAACTTGTTTATTTTTAGATTAAGAAATAGTCGAATGATTATCCTTTATGTATAAGAAGATGGAGATATTCAACTAAAATATTTTAATTTAACTATCTAAGTGCACACAAACTTTCACTCATAAAATATTGGATACTATAAATTAAATAAATAATTTATTTTCATAACGTTTATTATTTTTACTGAATTTTTTTGACACAATAATTAGTGATTTAAACTCTTAAAAAATATACTAGTTTCCTCAAAAAAAAAAAAAAAAAACTAGTGATTTGAAGCACACTATACAACGTCACTTTTTTTTTCTGTATTAAATTCTCTATCTTTATCTTTATTGATCTTCACAAAGGCGTTAGTATCAATAAAATCATCACAATCATTCTTCAATGGCGAGGGAAGAAGGTGAGCTTCACCGTCCATTTTTTCTTATTCAGATTTTACTTTTTTTTTTTGCTTTAATTTTTATGCGTTTAAATTTCTGTTACGATCATTAATTATTTGATTTGATTCACTCTGTTTTGATCTTGTTGTTGCAGTTTTCGAGTTTCTCGGTTGCGTTCCTCTGCTTCAGAGGCTTCCTCGATCATCTTTACTCAACATTTCTCAACTTGTTATTCTTAAAAAATATGGTAAATTAATTAACTACTGATCAGATTTTTCATTTTGATTATTTTATTTTTACCTTGTTTTGTTTTTTATTTGAATTGAACTTCATGCAATGAATTGTTTATGAATTATGAATGTTTGGAAGTTGGAACTAAAAGTTTGGTTTTGCAGAGTTGTAGTAGTTTGTTTATTTTTTATTATTATTGTGTTTGAAGTGTCTTTGAAATTTATAGCTTAAAGATTTTGAAAATTGATTGGAAGAGAATTCTATGTAGCGGTGATCCTTATTATTAAAGGCACCAACATGACACTGACACACGTGGTTATATTCTACGACGAAGCATATAGACTTGACATTGACACGTCGACATCGGTAGTGATTTAAGAAAACGACATAATTGAATGTAATCACATGTGTCAATGTCATGTTGGTGTTGACATCGAACACACCTTCAATCAAAAGTGTTGGTGCTATAGGGGCTATGAAGTAGAAACTCAGACACAGACACCAGACATGACATGGATACCGATATGTCGACACCGAAAATGACATAATTCAATGTAATAATATGTGTCGGTGTTGTGTCTGACACGATACATACCTGACAGCGAGGCACGCCTAATCCGATGAGTATATGCGTTGTGTCTGTGTTGTAATCATATAGAGGTTATTTTTTAATTATTCTATTTTCTCAAATTATTATTGTGTCAGACCGTGTCAGTGTAGTGTCTTTTTTCTGTGTCTATGTCACTGCTTAATAGGAAGACATGTTTGATTTAAGGGGAAAGATGTTTGATGAGCTTTTGAATGCGTTGATGTTTTCAATTATTGAATGGTTGCTTCTTGTGTAGAGCCGGGAGAGTACATTGTTCGTGAGGGAGAGCCTGGAGAGGGTCTTTACTTCATTTGGGAAGGAGAGGTATGCTCTTTTTTCTTCATGTTATATTTTATAATTAGAACTGAAAGTTGCTTTTTTTTTGCTTATAATTAAGACCAGAAGAAGTAGTGGACATGTTTAATTGGATTGCCTGTGTTGATGTAGATGTCTAATGATTATTTTCAAGCATGGGTTGTTAAGATTTTCAGTTTCTTGGTTTGCAGGCTGAGGTTATTGGATCTGGTCTTGCTGATGATGAAAAGGATCTAGAGTTTCAACTGAAAAGATATGACTATTTTGGTTTTGGTAATAACCTTCATTCTTATGCAGCTATGTTCAAAACTGCTCTTTATTTTTTAAGTGTTTTCCCTTCATTTCAAAATGTATATTCTTGTTTGGTTTTTATATCATCATTTATTTTGTTATTTTTAATTATCTTTGTTAGCATATGTTAGGTTTCTGGGTAGTCAAAGGCCTAACTGAATATCTAGAAACTATCTCGTAAGGTTTAAGCTTATTATTACTAAGCTTTACTGCTTTAGCTTGAGCAAAATTGTTAGGATGTACCACTTCCGTCGTATTTTGATTGTTGTTTTTGGGTTGTGCACGGTTCTTAAGGAAATGATTTGTTGGGTTGATTGCAAATGGTAAAATTAGTATCATTTACTAAAACACCTTTATTAATTGTAGTTAATGGAGTAGTTAAGTGAGGATATAGATAAGGGTACATTAGTGGAAAAAAATAATAAATGCTGCATTGGTAGTGATAATTATTTTGAGAATAGAAAAAAAAATGCTAAAGTGACAATTAAAATGAGACAGAGGGAGTAGAATACAAGGACACAACATGAGGTATGGTATGGGTAAAAATACATTGTGGATATGAGGATATGACCTCTAGATTTCGTAATATTGTCTAACATGTTTCCTTATTTATTAGTATCAGATGTTAATTACTAGTATAAATAGGTTTTGGTACTTTGTATTTTGACACATCATTATACACGAGAAAGTAGTTTAAAATACATGTCCCTCTATTTTCAACAACATTCTGAGCTGAAAATATGGAAATTAGTTAAAATTTCTAAAGTCATACAACAAACGAGGTTTCCCTAGTCTAAAACACATAGGTTTGTGTGGTATTTTTGTGAATGAACTTTTTTGTTTTAGATTTTCCTTGTTACATTGCATGAGACATATTAACTTTAAGTGCTTCATAAATATAATTACAGAAGACTAATGTGAACTTGCGACTTGCAGGTTTATCAAATGCAGTTCACCATGCTGATGTCGTAGCTCTGACTAAGGTTCCTTTTATTGTCCTACTGCCTTCCAATACCAGTATGATATAGTTGTAAATAAAATGTTTTTTCAATCCTGTAGCAACTTTTTTTTTTTTTTCTGTGGCAGCTATCCTGTCTAGTGCTTCCCCTTGAGCACTCGGCACTGTTGCAACCAAAGTCTATCTGGAGTGCTGAAAAATCTATTGACACATGCTCACCTGTAGAGCATATATTGCATTTGGAACCAATAGAGGTACTCAATAACACATGATATATTATAATTGATACATGTTACTAGTGAAGGAAAAATTATTGTCCTGGTTTATCTTTGAAAACAAGTAGTAAAAAGCTAAAGTTCCTATAATTAAGCCCTATATCTTTCTCTTTGGAAGGTAGATATTTTTCAAGGAATAACCCCTCCAGATGCTCCAAGATTTGGGAAGGTGTTCGGAGGACAGTTAGTTGGACAGGTATAATAAAATTACTTTATCTTCTTCATATAGCACTGTCTAAGGGTAGACTTATGAGGTCATGTGTGATCCCCAGGCATTGGCTGCGGCATCAAAGTCTGTTGATTGTCAAAAAGTTGTCCATAGCTTGCATGTGTATTTTCTTCTCGCAGGGGATTTTAACAGTAAGCATGTTTAATCACCGATCTTAGATGACAGTGCTCTGATTCAACTCCCTTTTCTGTTTTTTTATCTTCCCATTCATTCAATTCTCTCTTTTCTATCCATCTGTTAAATTGTTTTGTATAACCAAGTGTTTTGGTATTTTATTTATAAATCACTTTTGTAAATGGCAGTAACTTTATTTTTAGCTGGCAGTTTAAAATTTTTGTTATTGACAACTCCTACTCCTGGATTTTCAATTTTCATCACCAGCTTCTCTTTATTGTTGTGCATGTTCATTTTGGTAGAATAGTTTCAACTGTTAATATTTTGCGTAAATGGCACTGTGAGGCCACAGAAATCATATAGATAGTCCTGGAGAATCAAATTTTGAGCGAAGTTGTGAATCGACAGCTGATTGACTTATAGATCATATTCCATCTAACCATCTAAAGGCAGACATGGTAAAATAATCTATGTATCAACTGTCCAACCATTCCATCCGTACATAAGTCCAACCCAGCCAGCCCATCCAATTGTATAAATAAGAATACATGAATTGAATTGGTTGAATTCTTTTTATTGATGGATGATTAATGATCTATCTGTCTCACTCTCAAATCCATTGGTTTGTGAAATTATAGTTTCTTCTAATAGAGGTTCTATCTTTTAAGATTACAGATTATGTTTAAGTAAATAAAGAAATATTTTCTTATTATAGAAAATTAAACATGTGCAATTCATTATCATCATTCAGTGTGTTATGAGTACTGCTAGTTCATTTGTTTGCGTATAATAGTGAAAATGTCGTATATTGTGTGCACTTTCCTATTCCAGTACCAATTCTATATAAAGTTAAGCGTCTGCGTGATGGGAAGAGCTTTGCTACGAGGAAAGTGGATGCAATTCAAAAGGGAAACATTATATTCACTTTGCTGGCTTCATTTCAGGTAATCCTCATTTTTCGTGACTTGCAGTTAGATAAATTTTCAGTCATTTTTATTTCTTTGTTTAGCTGCGGGTCAGGTCAAGTTATGCACTCTTTTTATTCTTATATGCATTTTCTTATTATTCTGTTCTTCTTTTGGAATGACAAATGTTAGTATATGTTTGTGTTATTTGTGGGTGAATATAGAACCCTCAACCTCCTTAATCCTTATCACTCCATTCCTAAACTCCTCCACACCCCAACCACGAGCCAACCTTCATTTTTTATCATTGTTAAATGAATATAGTTATTAACAGGAAATTTTAGCATTAAGGACAAGGAGTAATATTTCAGACTAGTTACTGTTGGAATTAAAAAACCCACTTGGGTTGGTATGGAGCCTTGGGGTGTGCTCCTCCCAGGATCTCAAGTTTGATTCTCCCCTGGTGCCAATTTTGGTGCACTAGTTTGGCTTCTTAAAAAATAAATAGAAGCCAAATTTTATTTTATTTAGTAGAGTGTCTAGTAGCTTCCTTATTATTCCATAATATTCTAGAGACTTCCATATTATTCTTTAGTATTCTAGAGACTTCCACGTTATTCTTTATTATTCTAGAGAGTTACATATTATTCTTCATCATTCTCTATCATTCTCCCTGGGTTGGAAGAGACTCGTCCTCGAGTCAAGCTCTTTTTCTTCGTCCTCAAGGCAACAACTGTAACCTTCTGACATGAGATGAATTTAGCCATTTTTGAAAACATATCTTCGACTACCATTTTCGAAACCTTCAGATGTTGAGTCCAAAGTAATCCAAGAGAAAAATCAATAGTAACATCTTCCCAAGGCTTAGGAATTGGACGAGGCATGTATAAATTTGTTTTATCCTTGAATGGTTCCTCTGCGAGTGAAAGTCCAAGTAGCTTGGATTCCACTTTTCCATCATTGAATTCATTGAGTAGTAGAGGTGCCACCTTAATTTTAATTACATCTTTTATGAAAGTGAAGGTGATGGCATAACCATTGAATAATGCACGACGATCATATTGACAAGGCCTCCCAAGATGAATGTGGAAATCATCCATAGGAATAACATCACACCATAAATTTTCTTTATAATTGTTGTCGATGGAAAATGAAACAATGCAGGGTTGTGATACTTTTACCTCGTTATCCTCGTTCTTCCATTGTAGCTTGTATGGGCGTGGGTGCTCAATCATTGGAAACTTTAGCTTTTCTTCTAGATAGTTTGATGCAACGTTTTCACAATTTTTGTTATGAATGATGACATTAAAAACCATGTTTTTGGCTGTTGTTTGCAAGCTTCTTTCAACCTCCAAAGATTCAGCATATCCAACAGGAAGATATTCCACGTTATATATTGATTCATCATTTTCCTCTTTCTCAAAAACTTCATGAATGTCATCGGGGACATATTCATCATCATATACTGGATCTCCTTTTCCCTCTTCTTCAAACACTTCACAAATATCAGCACCAACATATTCTTCATCATAGATTGGTTCTCTCATCGTCTCTTCTTCGAACGATTCATAAATTTCTTCTTTTTCTTCTTCAAAAATATTGTTTATTTCCCCATTGACGATGGTGATTACTTTATGATTCACACATTCAAAGGCTACGTGTCCATACCCTTGACAAATGAAACATTTAGGTATATCGGTATTTCTCTCTTTGATTGTGTTATGTTGGGGTCTAAATGTGAAAATAGGTTGATGGGTTATTGGTTTATGAGAATCGATTTTATATTTGGTGGAGGAAAACGGTTGGTATGAAGATTTTTTGGATAATTATAGTTGAGGAAAATTGTCTTGATAATAATGGGGATGTAAGAGGGGTAACCTTGGCGCAACTGGTAAAGTTGTTGTCATGTGACTGTAAGGTCACAGGTTCAAGTCCTGGAAACAACCTCTTGTGTAAAAACGGGGTAAGGCTGCGTACAATACACCAAATGGTGGGACCCCTTCCCGAACCTTGCGTATGCGGGAGCTTCAGTGCACCAGATTGCCCTTTTAATAATGGGGATGTAAATACTTACGTGTCAGTTTCTGACGCATTTTGTCCCAAGTCTTGATATTGCTTTTTCCTTCACACTTATGTTTCCATTTAAGATTTTCCCACCAAATTGAAGCATGTTTCTTCCGCTTGGTAGCAACGAACTTTACTTTTTGCTTCTCTGGTATCTCATTGTACTCAAATATACGTTCAATAGTTTGTAGCCAATCCACAAACTCATGTTTCCGTTGATTTTTTTGCACAAACTCAACTCCGAGGTATCGTAACCAGCTCTGATGCCAAATCTGGCTCAGGGACAAAAGGAAAGGTAGTGAAAATAGAGAAACTCTCTAATATTATCAAAGAAAAGATTATATTATTTGAATGTTTCTATGCTGAGTATCTGAATATGCCAAAACCATGGTGATTAGCCTTATTTATACTACTCTAGTAAGGCTCCACACATAGAAAGATCTAGAAACATTTAATGCTACTACTTAATTAACAAGAACTATCTAGAGATGCTAATATCTAGTTCATGTGCCTAGAAAGTTCTAGAGATGCTAAGATGATCCTAATCACTATGACTTTATTTTGTAATATTCTTGAAAGTTCTTCGACATCTATAATGTTCTATATTATTCTCCATAATTCTCTATCACTCTGTTTAGTTGCACATCATTTTTTCATGATTACAAAATATAACATGGTTGATGTAGCTTTGTCTTTAGCTGTTTTCATTTTGATTGGTACATGTTCTTTTAGCATATATGCTC
>Ga0209282_1001966_pt1 | contig 11614 bp, 6 predicted proteins | sample Mtrugardesep15_FD_187529 | JGI IMG/M metagenome (GOLD analysis project Ga0209282, IMG submission 187529) | Root nodule microbial communities of legume samples collected from California, USA - M. trunc garden sep15 (SPAdes) (version 2) | ecosystem: Host-associated > Plants > Roots > Nodule...
ATTGTATATTTTAACATAAGAGGGGAGGGGAGTGTATTTCAAGCATCTTTGAGGGAGGGGAGTGTAATTTACTCTAAAAAGTAGTATAATTTAGCAAACAAGTTTACATAATGGGCTTTTTTTTAAAAGTGAAAAGGATTTTTTTGACATAAAAGACAAAGACCCAACATACAAAATGACACAAATGGTAATAATGAAGAACTATATTCATAACCATGTGTAAATAGTAATATAAAATAATATAATAATAGTAGTAAAAAAAAATAGAAAAATTCGGGGGGACCACGGCCACCCCTGGCCTCCATGGTCCCTCCGCCACTGGTTTTAAAGGATTTTGGAGTTAGTAGTTTTAAGAAGTGGATATTTTTGTGATGTAGAGAATATGGAATTGTTAGAAATGATCTGATCATGATAGTTTGAGTAAGAATAACCTTCTTGATGATACCTAAGTTAAGAAGGATTACTATGATTTGGATTTCTGAAACAGTGTTCTTTGAGAAAAGTCGATTAGTCTCTTTGATAGAATGAATGACTTTAGTTTCAATTGGTTTCGAAATTATCACGAGACTTCATAATTGATTGGCCTGAAAATTTGTATTAAGTGTGTGATAGCTTGATGAATATGTATGAATTTCACTATTAGTTTATTTAATATACTTTCAATTGTCAAATTATTTAATATACTTCCAAAATATCAAATGAGATGATAAAAAGGGCGAGAAGGTATTTATTATTTAAGTTTAGTTACATTTTTGGTCTTCATATTATATTACACTAGTATCACCTAAAAAAATAATTCTTTTTTAAAAATTAAACTTTTTGATGTCTCAAGTATCACATTAGTAGTGATTTCGATCGTACCTTTTTTATCAAAAAAATGATGATTTTTAACCTAAAAATGATTATTACTGCATGAATACTTTTGGGACAAAATTCACGGTAGTTTGGATAGAAAACCACCATTTTTGTCTAAAAGTCCTAGCTCAACTGACAAATGTCGAAATTGAAAGACTGAACGTTATGACCTAGATTCGAACCCGAAACTTCACAGTTGTGTGTGAGTTTAATTTAAATGGTTTACCACTTCATCTAAGACAAAATAAAAAACACCATTTTGAATCCAAAAAATTTGATTGAAACCAAAATTTCAATAATTATGATGCTTGAACAACCAAAATATTTAATTTTATAATGGAAAATTATTTTCGTGAGCACAAATACCTATTTTTTATTAATCACCAAAAAAATTCTATACTAATTTTTTTTTATGAATCATTACTAAATTTTTATTAATACTCATCATTACTACCAAATTTAAAATAAAAAGTGAAAGTTAATCCTGATTATTACATATTAAGCTTTTCATAGTCTTTCCTTTCACACCACTTCTGTCTCTTGCTGTCTACATCTCTTGTTGAACTGAGTCAAGCTTCTTACTTTACATACAATAGATAGATACAGTCTTCAAAATGAGGGGTTCTTTGAGTACTATCCATATGGGTGGAAATGGGATCATAAAGCATAACAGGAAATGCAGAGACATAGCTGTTCTTGTCATCTTTATTGCCTTTTGGGTTGCCATGATTGTTAACTCCAGTTTTGCTTTCAACAAAGGAAACCCATTTAGGTATAAATCTTAAAGTCTCAAACTTTATCATCTCATTGTGTTTCTGTAATTGCCAAGTTTTAGTTCTCAAGTCATTAGTTGCTGTTTCTTAATGGGTTTGTGTTTTTTTGGGTATTTTTTTGTTTTTGTTATGGAAATTTTGCAATGTATGTTTTGCCTTTAATAGTAAAACTGCTCAAATAACCGAACCGTAGACGGTGTCAGTTCATGATTTAATCGGTTGAACTGTCCGGTTTGATATTTAAAACATTGATTCACACACACACTTGTGTTTGGTTACTGTTAAAGAGTCTCACATTGGATGAGATATGACTTGACAATGTGTTTATATAAGTGGGGATAGTTTTCACCTTACACGCAGGTTTTGTAAGGTTGAGTTAGACTCAACCCAAATTCTAAGATGGTATCAGAGTCTGTCCAAGATCCGTTGGGCCATCTGCCATCAGGTTTTCGCTATCAGACCACTAGGGTCACGGTCCAGATGTGCAGTCATGGGCTTGTAAGGTTGAGTTAGGCCCAACCCGAATTCTAATAGTTACTGAGGAACTATACTCTAATATTGTTGTTTGTGTGGTTGCTGAGGAACTGAAAGTGTGGAAGTTAGAAGTGGGACTGGATTGTATAGAAATTTGAAGCACGTAATTTTATTATTCCTTTTTGTTATGGTTGTGTAATTTGTGAAAACTGATACTATGTTTTATTAGGCTTACTTTTGGGCTAGACTACAAAGGAAACGTATGTGGGGACAAGCATGCAGGTCTTCATCAATTGGAGCTCAAATACTGGCTAAATCCTAATCAAGTTTATCAAAGTGGATTGAAGGATAGTCAGTTGAAACTTGCGGATGCTCGCAGTATATGCTTGTTGGACTGCCCTATTCCACGCGAAGATTCACTTGTCTGGGTTTGTGATTATCCTGAAGGAGATATTCAAGTTTCAATGGATGATTGGATTGATATGAACTATAATTATTATGCGTTCCTCTCACCAGAAATGAGAAACTCCTCTCTTCAACTTCAAGGCCCTTGTTATCCTGTCATATTTCCTAGTGTTAATGGTGAGATAGTTTTTCTATTCTAATGCATTCATAGATGTCATGTTTTGTTGTATGCATGCTTATGACTGTGTCGTATGGATGTATTACTTTGATTTCTGACCCTGGTTGCATTATTTCTCCGCGTAAGAAGAAGAGGGGAGGATGTTAGGGAACTGCCAATATTCTTTCTATAATTTTTTTGGATATGCATATGTCGGCATATTGGTTGTTATGCTGCTAGGGTTTGAAATACATGATTCTTAAACATACTTCTTTGTGTAGTTCACTGGAGTTGTCAATTCATTGCTAGAGCATCAAATGTGTCTATAAAGCTTTGGCAGCAGATGGGTGGAGTTAGCATAAACGAAGACACTGTCATTGATAAGTCCATTCACAAGTATATCAATTCTCACTCAGCTGTCTTAAAGGTCAGCTTTTGTTCTTTTAACATTCAAGTTGATTCTTTAAATTAGTGTATTCTTGGTGGTGGTCAAACTGCAATCAACACAAGTATTGAGTAAAAATTATAGATGCTTGCAAATGTACATTTGGTTTAGAGTCATGATTCTTACCTGTTTTTACTCATCCTTTCTGGCATTTTCACTCTTACCAAGTTCACTTTTTTTGTAACTTTGCATTGCACTGTTTCATTTCATCTGTGTTGCCATTAAGCCTAATGTGTATTATATGTTGTTGAAATTTGAATTTTTACAATTTTTAAATTTATTTACAGAGATACATGGCTGACATTGGAAAGGCATGGCCTGTGTTGATCGTTTGTGGTGGGATTTTACCTTTGTTTCTCTCTGTGATTTGGCTGCTGATGATCCGCCATTTCGTTGCTGCAATGCCTTGGATAACGGTGGTTTTATTTGATGTGCTAATAGTATCAGTTACAATGTTCTACTACCTAAAAGGTTAGAATCCTGGCTGAGCTATTGTGTGAACCAAATATTTGTTTCTTAAGGAAGTTTCAATTTCAGATGAGGACAAAAATATGAATATTGCTTTTGTGTTATATTCATTTTTCTTTCTTAATTCTCAGCTGCATGGCCTACTTATTTTTATATCACCATTTTGGTAAATACCCTGCATCAACTATCGTTTTGTGTCCTCTATGATATATACTGTTGAATTAGAGAAAAAGAGAAAGGCATATGGTGAAACCGTGTTTGAACTACACAGCGGAGTTCATTTTATATAGGATTAAACTTCAAAGCAGTAAATGCAAATAAATAAAGGAGATACTGTTCCTATTTACATTATAAGATATGCCTATAAAGTAAACTATACAATAATTACAAGGATCATAATCATATTCTCAACATATACAACGAATCACGCAAACACTTCTCCAGTTTTATGTTTAATCTGACATATGTTGCAAATCTATTCTTGGACACTTACCAAAGACCTATTTGTGAAAAGGACTTTCTGGGTTAGACACAAGTTTGAAGTGCTACAGACACGTTTTGGTAAAAAAAAAAAATGACTTATGATATAAGGCAGGGGCCATTAGAAATTTTATGAACATTTGATTGTAATTTGATAGCAAAATCGTTCATCTGGACTTGGAAGATCTTATCCTTGTTCTTCTATGCATTTTGTGCATTAGAAACAATAAGAAAAGTATTTGCTTCTGGTATACATCTTGAAAAATATTAAATAGTTGATGCCTAGATGTGTATAACGGTTATATATTCTAGTTGAAACCTATTGTACTTGCATATATAACTTTTGAATTATTATCTTCTCAAATCTTTTTATTTATCTTTGCAAACATCAATCAAACGAAATGCTGAGTTAATGTTGCCTTTCCTTCATGACTTTCAGTTGGATGGATAGGAAATGATGCTATAACACCCATCATTGGTGAGCATGATCCTTACATTCACATATATGGAAGGGTAAGAATCATTGTGCCCAAGTTAGTATATATTCATTCTATGATTTCTCCCTCTCCCTCAGCATTGACGACTATATCATGTAAATCTTACAAACAGATTTCGGTTTCAGGAGCTGACTCATCTACGTATTGTCACTATCCTTATGACTTTTATCATGGTTGTTTCCATTCTTACATCAATCGCTATTGTTCGTCGCATCCTTATGGCAACTTCTGTCCTTAAGGCAAGACAACTATCTCTCATGCAATTATGCAACTATGATCAAGTTTTTTGTTTAAGTTCGCTGATTGATATTTGGTAGCAATTATGTTTTAAGCTGAAAAAAATGAGTAAATCGACATTTTGGTCCTTGAAATTGTAACAGGCGGTTAATTTAGTTCCTCATATTTTCGAAATAGTAATTCAGTCCCTTAAATTGAAAAATATCAATTAATTTAGTCCTTTTTCTGACCATAATTTTAAAGGTTTTATGCTTGTTTCGATGCAGCAAAAGTCCATATGTGTGTCTTTTATTGATTTTGATGGATGTTTACTAAAGACATTTTTTTATGGAGGAACTAAATTGATTGATATTCTTTAATTTAAAGGACTAATTTGTCTTGACCAAAAAAAAAGGACTAATTTGCTATTTTGTAAATTTGAGGGACTAAATTGACCGATCGTTACACTTTCACGGACTAAAATGCCTGTTTACTTTGAAAAAAATATTTGTCTGGGGTTGAGCCCCCATTCAGGGTCAAATTTGTCATGTATTTTTCAATTTCCTCTTAAGTAATTCACAGAACCGGTATGTTACACGTATCTAACCCTTATGCACATTATGTGGTACAACATAGCAATACTAGAACTACTAGTTACTATAACTGATGGTACTGCATTCTTTCCATTGTACCATTCAATCAATCTGATTGATTCTAATGCGAATATTGCTGATAGGTTGCTGCAAAAGTGATAGGAGAAGTTCAAGAACTTATTGTTTTCCCAATCATACCATATGGCATCCTTGCAGTGTTCTACATGTTATGGATTTCGGCATTTCTCCATTTATTCAGCTCTGGCCGGGTTGTTCAGAATGACTGCCACTCTAACTGCTGCTCATATAACCTCATGGAAAAGAGGGTGATCTGTGATCATTGTTGTGGGTATAGCGTCCATTACACACCGCATATTGGAGTTGCCATCCTCTTTCACCTGTTTGGTTGTTATTGGGTTACACAATTTCTCTTAGCATGCTCATCAACAGTGATTGCTGGATCTGTCGCCTCTTATTATTGGGGTCATGAAGCATCTGTAAGTCAAAACAACTTTGTTCGTATATGAAATGCATAATGCAAATGGCAGAATATTTTTAACCATAATTCCAAGGATTGGCTCTGAGGTGTACCATTGTTGGTTTATAAATTGTTGAAAACGGACCATCATTTTATCAATTATCTACAATTATTAAAATTTAAAACAATTTTCCATGATAGTTACAAATTTATCTTTTATATGTCATTAAAATTATATTCGTCTTTGTGAATGCAGCCTGAAATTCCTTTTAGTTCGATCTTTTCCTCCATGAAGAGACTTACGTGTTACAGTATTGGTTCTCTAGCTCTTGGCTCTCTGACTGTATCATTTGTAGAATCAATCCGCTTTCTGCTTGAATCTGTTCGCCGCAAACTGAAGGTCTCCAGTCATGTGCCTGACAACTGGATCGGGAAGGCTGCATACCAATCGTCTCATTTTTTTCTAAGGTGTATTGAGTGGACCATCAAATCAGTGAACCGAAATGCTTATATCATGGTAAACTTTGTTAATATGGCGATAAACCATTTATCATTTATTTGTGCATCATGTTGATATATATGTGCTTATTGTTTTGGTGTAATTATTCTTCAAATAAGGATATGTTAATGACCAAGAGAAGTATTATGTTAGAAATTTGTTGCTTATTTTTATTAATGCATTCTACATTTCACTAGGTATATGATTTCTGGTTTCATTATTTATTAGGTTAGTCATCCTTTTCTGCAGATTGCTATAACTGGTAAAAGTTTCTTTAGAGCATCAGCTATTGCAACAGATTTGGTTAAGAATAACATCCTCCGGATTGGGCATGTCAATGTGATTGGAGATGTGATATTGTTCCTTGGAAAACTATGTGTCAGTCTCTCAAGTGCTGTTTTTGCTTTCCTCATGTTAGACACTCACAAGTACAAATCTGCGCATAACAAGCTCTCATCTCCACTCTTGCCTGTTTTGGTATGTTTTCTATATAATCTAATTGAAAGAGTAATGGTTGAAGATCACTTACGGTTTAACCAAATCATAAAACATGGTAATTCAATTATCATCTAGCTGGGTAGTTAATCGAAATGTTTTAATGTATTTTATTATATGAAATCCAGAGGTTTTTATTCCAAACAAATGGTTCCTTAGTACTCATAAGGTTAATTGCAAATAGACATGGGAATAAGATTAATTGCCGACAAGGTCCTATAACCTAGCTTTAGATGAAATGTAATGCCAGACCTAAAAAAATGTACATGACATATAACAAATCAGAGTTGTACATGAATTTATTAAACAATACAGACCTATTTAAGCAAAGTCTTGCTCGACTCAGCCTATACCGGCATGCAACCCTTTATTGCAAACAATTATCAAAATCTCACATTGGATATATATTGTGTAAAATGCAGGTTTGTTGGGCTCTTGGATACATTGTTGTAACTCTTTTCTTTGGAGTTATAGAGATGTCAATTGACACTATCATTCTCTCATACTGTCAGGATTCTGAAGAGCATGGGACAGCACGATATGCTCCTCCCCTTCTCATTGAAACTCTCAATGACCAAAATGATATGCAAAGACTTGCACAAGAACCCCGATGAAATATTCCCATGTTATTGTTTTCTCAATGATAGATTTTTTACAGCACTTCAGGATTTAGAATCTAGTTGAGATGCTTATCTTTTACCACCTTAGTTGAGTTCTTCCCCTTGTATATAATATATGGTTTATACAATACAATGCTGGAATCGGTAGCATTTTAAGTAGTTATATATTTTTCTGACAAATTGGTTGTTCTAGGATATATATCATGTTATGGGCAGGCATAGCTAGAACAAGTTTTATGCTACTACTTATATAATTTACAGTCCCTCTCAAAACACCATCTTGTGATGAATTGTAAGATCTTTCAAGCTGTAGATTATTGAGTTTCAATAATGACTGAATACCATTTGCCAGAAATCATTACAAGTGTTTTAAAACTCAGATTAGTTGAGGTGCCATGTCAATAGCATTAATCTTTTTAGAGGAGCAAACCACACTTTAGAAAGCTTTTAAAGAAGGTAAAACACTTTTATATGCAAACTATGGAGCAGTTGCATAAAACTGCATCCTAATATATCAAGTCCTATACTTTTTAAAGAACACATATGCTCATGTATCACGTTCTTTCAAAAGAAAATTAAATATAAATCAAATATATATTTAGCCCCCCAAAGTTTTTTCCTCCAAAATCGAACTCGCAAACACACCTTAAGAGTTCAGATATAGTAATTTAGTAGAAAGGACACAGCATTGAAGAACACAAAATTTAACAAATTGAAATATGTCATGAAAGGAAAATTTAGTACAGAAAGCTCTTCCTGTAAATTATAGATAAGGGATAATGTATAATAATTTTCATTCATGAGTAGTTAATTAGATCAAATAATATATTGAAGCATATGTGGACTGAAAATTTGTCACACATTGAAAGGAGTGTAGCTTACTGGGTTGCTTTGTGCATTCATAATGCATTTAGCAGTGGCAAAGGGTTTGAAGCTAAATGCAAGAGGGTGGTTGAAAACAGAGGATGAATTTTCATGTGTATGTCGTTGAATTTGTACATTTAAGCTTTGAAGATATTGAATTGTTTGTTCTTTTGTATGTGTTATTATTGAAACGTAAGGCTTGATCAGTTACCAGAGCTTTTAAGCGTATTGAAGGGTCAAAACTCAAATGAATTGAGAGATAAATTGGAGTTGAAGTCGGTTGACGCATGAAATAATGAATAGTATACATGCATAGATGGAGTGGAGATGAATTGTCGCAATAGAAAAGGGGTTCTGTTTTTATAGATTGTATAAATAGATTAGTCATACAAGACATGTTGCACTACTTTGTATTCATATGTAAGATTCTGTGTTGGAATTGCAATGCTGCTCCTTGGCATCAAGAGACACAAAATGTAACCTTTCTACAATTGTCCCAAAAAAGCATTGTTACCTTACATGGCTTTTTATGGGAACAAAAACAAGTCACCTTATATAGAGCTTCTAGTAATACTCATACAAAAGACACATCTATCAATGTACTACTACCCTTTGCCTTGTTTCATTTATATTCATTGGCATCATGATTTGCTTCCATTATCTTCCACTTGGCATAGAGGAGGATCTTGGAATTGGTTCTTCTTGTCTAGAATTGAATGGTACTGATGATGATACTGAAGCTGAGGGTCGAAGGAGGGGTGTAACGGCCCGACTTGACGTTTCATTAGCAATTGGTGAAGGGGTTGATGTAACAGTTGTTACTGGTTGTAATTCTACTTCAGTGCCAGTGGCAAGGTCTTTATGCGGATCACCGATTGTTTGATAGTCTTCTTCAATAGACAATACAGTGCTTGTGTCCGTATGAATGGTGGAGTCATCAGCGAACATACCATGTCTTCTCTTCTTCCTAGCTGCTTTACCCCATCCATGAATGGTTTCTCTTATCCTCTGTGGAATTAGTGCTGCCTTATAGTTTGTTCCCATCTGAAATAAATGTAGGAATATTTCTATGTTATCGCATGATACATGAATGTAGAAAAAGCCCTTCACTAAAATGATTTGTTCAATGCAACAAATCTGTTTCTACGTAACACAAGACAAACATCATTCACCATTCATTCTAAAAAGAAGCTATCTATAACTGCAATGCTGTCCAGTATGCAACTCCAAAATCCAAACTCAATATGGAGTCTTCGCTGCAATCCTCTCCAACCAAATCGTCAGCCGTTTCGGCCAGAGAGGGCTGAAAGGAGTTTTTGGCTGCAGGGAATCCAGATTTTTTCACTTCAAAGCTATAATTTGAAGCTTTGACGTTTGAGTTGCGATCATGGAAACATGTGCCGACACCAATACAAACACATACTTAACCTTTTTCTAGATCTTGGGTTACCTGTGTAACGAGTGCATAGAGTGGCAACGTGCTGTAGCTGCAAAGAAACTGCCCAGCAAACCTACAAAGTTGGATACACGAAAGGTTAAAGGCACGTGTCGATTTAACCACCAATTCTTGTGTAAACTAGGCCAATAAATATATCATAGCAACATTTTGTATTAAATAATTGCATAAATTTCCATGCTAAAACTGAAACGACGCAGTAGTTCTTTATTGACTTAGTTTACACAAGATAAGAATTCTTTGATTTAAATCCAGATAGAGGGAGAAAAAAAACGGAAGCTGTCTCGATTTCTGCATACCCCAAGATTAGCCTTAAATAAACAAGGAGGTGATTCCTAATAAAGCAGGAATTATATCCAAACTGCCACTGCAGTAAAAAAAAAAAAAAAAAAAAATCATTTGGTCAAATGCAAGTTTATAAATTTTATTAAACTTTGTTAATACAGAATCTTGCTTAAGTTATTGAGTAATTTGTTTTTTGAGCAATATAACTCTTCCACAATCTTAACATGGATAAGGAAGTACCCAGAACCAAAAGAATGAAGCCAATTCAAAAGCATTCTGCCAAAGAAAACAGAAAAAAATATCAGAAGTTAATAAGAAAATAAGAAATGTAAGCAAGAAATAATTGCAGAAGATGTAGACGAACCATGAACAACCTGGAAGAGAATGAAATGGATTAAGGACAATAATAGCTCAGGCTTTTTAAACCAGAAAAGTTCATCGCGAGGCCTCAACTTAGCTTCCGAAAAGAAACCACTAATTCCCGCATTCTCCAATGCTAAGGTTGCAATGACTTGCTGTAGCTTTGTTCCCACCAAAAGAACAAGCTGTGCTTAAACATTAACACATAAGAAATACCATGACATGTTAACACCGTCATATGAGAATTCAAAGGCAAGTTTTAGAGCATCAGCTAAGCAAATATCATGGATATGAGAAGGAAAAAAATAGAAAAAACTCCAATCAAACTAAACACATAATTGTAGTATAAAACTTAAAAGTTACTGATAAATTTTATGATTAATGAAACTGTTTTAGGCAAAAGACTTGTAGTGTATTAAGCTAATTCATATACCATTTCAGTGAATATGGCCAGTTTTATGCTACTTCGTCAACAAGCATACTGTTCTATTCAAATTCCAAAGAAAAACTCACTAACTACCTCACAAAATGCCAACCACACGCAATTCACAGATTCAAAATGGTTCGGGAACAAGAGAAAAAAGTCCAGAGGGAATTAGAAAGGTTACTTACCGATATAGGAATGATAGCTATCCAGAAATAGAGATTAGATCCTGCATGAAACCCGAAAACAACTAATTGTAAGTTTCAACGGTATACAAAACCAAGTATTATCTAACCACGCTTTTTCAGGTAATCCTACAGAGAAAGAGAATTGAAGTGGAATGGAAGCTTTTGCAAGAAGAAATATCGACCGAGAATTTTTTCAAGATGCTAAATTCAAGGGAAAATATGATAAATTACTTTCACCTCAATTTCTCATAGTAGGCAATACCTTTAATGTTGAAAAGCATGAAACCGACAACAAATCCCCATAGTGGGCCACTGCAAGAGTTTTTACATAACAGACAGGATTATCAACTTTGAACTTCATCAGAACCAAATTGTGAAAATCAAAAGAAATGATAACATAGCACGGCCAATAGAATGTCCAAGATCAAGCACAAAACTTAATATATTCTAGAATTAGACATCCAAAAGAGATTTACATAAAGCTGCAATAATAGTTATTTATGGAAGTACTAACCTCACACCAACTATCCTTTGGAATTCCTCTTCCATTGATTTGACCATATAGCTGTGGAAATCATATTT
>Ga0209282_1001967_pt1 | contig 11614 bp, 7 predicted proteins | sample Mtrugardesep15_FD_187529 | JGI IMG/M metagenome (GOLD analysis project Ga0209282, IMG submission 187529) | Root nodule microbial communities of legume samples collected from California, USA - M. trunc garden sep15 (SPAdes) (version 2) | ecosystem: Host-associated > Plants > Roots > Nodule...
GACAAATTAAATTAAATAAAATAATCCAATCAACAAGAAAAAAGGATGCTCGGCCTGCTTAATGAATCAACAGTCTTTGTTAAAATACAACAGTCCGATGCAGCGACTAATCTCCTCAAGACATGGTAAAGGAAAAACAAAGTTGAGAGGCCTTAAAATAAAACAGGTAAGTAGCAAATTAGCAGCATTCTGGATTATGAATAAAAAGGATTAGAACCTTATATCCTTGTTACAAAAGTCGCAGCTTTCAAGCAATTGACAAATCCCCAAAAAATGGCACCAAATTAAACTATGGCTTGCAGAATATAAAATGTAACAAAATGATTTGACAATTAAAAATTACAAATATTTGTGGATTTTTAGCCCTTAATTTTTCTAGTAAACTAACAAAATAAATGTGTATGACTGCTTTAACAAGGGGATAAAAAACTTAGGGACGTGATTCAGCAACCTGTATTAAAGCCAGACACAACAACTACCCCTGTTACACTAAGTTTTTTTAAAAGACCACTGTTACACATAGTATTTAGCTGCCAAACTGATCATAATAGTACTGATGTGTACAGCAGTTAATTTGCCACATTTTATAAAAACTTAACAATGCACGTGATTCTTCCAACAGAATAATGAAGATGTTCAACATTTTTTCTATCTGCGAGATATTAAAGATGTTTACTACTCTATTTAATAATTTATGTACTTAACATATAATATTTCTCAAAACTTGAGTACATTTGAAAATGGAAAGGCAAGTTAATCAAGCAACAAACTCTTGTCTGGAGACCAGTAACTTTCAAATAGCAATTTGCTTGTTATAGAGAATTGCTTAAAACTCAATATAAATTCCAGATATGTAACCGTTTTCCACCGACACCCCTTGTTTTTTGTGGAAGAAAGCATAAAAATCATACATCTAGGTGTATATACTCCTTTTATTCTATTCTTTCCTAAGTGTCACTTTTGTAGAAAAAATTTTATTTTTACCCATTTTCCGTTTTCAAAGTTCAATACAACATTATTTTTTCAATAATACTCTTCAGTATTTATTGCACAGAGAAATAAGTGGAATAAGATAATATACACTTAAGTATTGGAAAGACATATAATTACATAAAGAATAACAAAATTTATTGGTTGTTTTCGTATATGTAAATAACTTTAATATGACAACTAAAAAGAACTGGAGAGTAGTAAGAGTTTGTTTGAATAGACTTATTTGAGTTTATTTACCGACATAAGTATTTGTGACACTCTTTGGGAGAACATATTAAAACCACTTATGACATGTTCATAAATTGTTTTCAACAAACCAAGCAATTAGGCTCAAGTGGTTGATAAACTCCATCAAATGACGAATTGTTCAGAAGAATCCGAGTACGATTCCTAGGTGAAACAATTCTTGGTCAAACTATACTTACCTCATGGCCGAACTCTGAAATACCATGGTCCTTCCCCTGGCAAACTTATAAGTGCAAATTAAATTATCCAAACTGGTCCTAATTCGTACAACATTCCGTTGTTGTCTGTCCTACTATAAATTCAACCACTACCAGCTCCAATGGTCTCAACTCTCAAAAATACTAGTACCATGGATTGTACTATACGGAACCAAAACCAATCAAACAATAACGACATTAAATGTTTCGTATCTATTCAAATTAACTCATAAACATTAAATACCAAAAATACCTTCACCATATGTCAGGAACACTTCATTTTATCCAAAATTATATACATTTATGAAGTGTGTTTTGCGTGCAAAAAAATAAATAAAAAACAATTAAGATTTCACAATCAAAGAAATTAAAAAGCAAATCTAACACGCTTATAATGTGTGGTTTTCCACCAACTTCATTTCTCGTTTCGTGCAAATAAAAAATTAATCATGATTATGCTAAAAAAATACCTTTTTTTCTTTCGCTGCGGCGGGTAGCGAAAGCAGAAGAAGCATGAACCGGGTCATCAGACAAATAACCATCCGGGTCATGCGGCGGTTCAAAACAAGGTGAACCGGGGTTCAGCGGCGAAGAAGAAGAAGAAGAATGATGAAGAGCAGCGAGGTTTAGGTTCCCCATACTCGCACTTTTCTTGATGATTGATCCATCGGTTAATCTGACACCAAAAAGCTTCACCCCGCCGGCGGCGGCGCCATTTCTGGACGGACATGTCCGTGAGTTATGGCCGTTGTTGCTGCAGTGAGAACAACGCCGAGTCATCACGAATCGCCGCCGCGGATGACTCGGTTGCAATGAAAGCAATCACGACGGAGGAAGAATGAGAATGAGAATAGCAACGTGTGCTATGTTTTGATTTTGAGAAAGAGAAAGAGAAAATGGATTAATCAGAGATTAGAGATAAATAAAAATGATGCATGGGTTTTGGTTAATTAAGGAAAATGAAAATGAAAATGAAAATGAGTTTGTTTGGATAATACTCGATTTTTCTTTTTGGTTAAATATGGAATTATGATTTAACGTGTTGAATGGTGTTATAGTAGAACGCGGTGCATCGTTCATTTCTTTTCACACTGCAATCACTATTTTACCCTTCTTACTTCTTATTTAAAGCTCCGTCTTATGGTTGGGTCGGGTAATTGATAAACTAGTTAATTGATAATCGGTTAAGAATGCCAAAAACAAAAATTATTATTTTAAAAGGAATATTTTTTGATTTTTTTAATATTAATTACACTATTTTTAACGCAATAACTATTGTGTCCTTAACTAATATTCCGCGGTACCTGTTAGCTTTTTCCAAAATTAACTTATCTAGCTTGTTTTGCTTTTTCATCTTAATTTTTTGTTTCGCTATATTACCTTGTATTGTGGAACTAACTTTAAATCGCACATTTATAATGGAAAAGTCATGTCCTTTATTTAATTTTTTATAAAACTAATTTTCAGTTTTATTAGTATTTGACTACAGCTGGTAGTATATATTTTTTAGTTTAATTTAGCAATTGCATTATAATTTTAGACAAAAAAGAAAGATTAATTATGGTTATTGAGAAATTAGATTTGGGTCAAAACTCAAAATGAATAGCGTGGTGAGGACTTTGATTATTTAAGGAAAAGAATGGTTGGAGAGTAAACACGGACACAAACTTTTTATCTGTTTATCCTTTCAACAAACATATATATGGCAAAAGTGCTTTTCATTTTCTTCTCTCATGCTATATCTACTTTCCAAATCTATATTGGATTCTTTTTTTGTTTTTGTTGACCAATTATTTGAATTTTTATTGTCCAATAATATAATATTTGTTTGCGCAGTTATTGGGGATAGATGGTGGTGTTTGTATTGTACTTTGGATGCGTTACGATTAAATTGGAACTTAGAAATCTAGAAATGGCCAATGAATGTAGTTACAGAACAGTAATAATAGGTCACGTGGAATGACTAGTGGCTCCACCTGCTTTACGTGGAGATGAAGCTATTACATGCACGTTACTTTATCTATTTACCTAATCCAAAAGGAATATTTTCTTTTTTACTGGTTACCGTCTTTCTTATTTTTTTTTCTAATCTATTTAAAAAAATAATTGACTTTTTAGATATATTTGATTTAGATTTTTGACTAAATACATAAATTATTTAATGGATTTAAAAAGTCAATTATTTCTTGTAAACAAAACGGGAGGAAGTAATATATTACTCCTTTTTTTTACCAAGCTATTTTCTTTAAGAGGTTTTACCAAGTTAATAGGTCAGCATATGTCATCATCAGAGTCTTGCAGTATCCTTAGATATTGTTTTTGTGATTTCATTGTTTTTCTTGATGAGGTGTGTCTTATTTGTCGTAAGACGTGCCTCAATACTTTTGGAGGCATGATGTTCATTTGAATTCACAACTAAATGTGTCTTTTTTCCAATCACCGCAAGGCGTCTGTGAACTTTTTGACTGACCCACCAGATAGAAGATCGACACTTAGGTTACCTTTTTTTGCACTTTTGACCTCATACCAATTTTGATCAAATCAATGCAATGTGACACCCACATCACTTAAATTGAGGTGTGACTTTATATTTTTTAGGGGTCAAAATCGCAAGATTGTGATATTTAGTGGCTACAACTGCAATTAAGCCTAATAAATAAAATGATATGGGGTATACATCGACTTGATCAAAATTGGTCTGGTGATCAAAGTGCAAAAGAGTGTAAACTTAAGGGACTAATTTGTTATTTTTTTTATAGGAGGTCAAAATCGCAAGATTATGTTACTTAGGAACTAAAACTGCAATTAAACCATACATTATTTCGCTCATATAATTAAGCACTTCTATCATAAAAAATTATAGTTTAAAACATTAATAAAGTTCAAACAAATTAAACTCATTATAGTCTTATAGTATAATCTAGCTCGAGAAACTAGTATTTGTATTTGCACGCATATAATACTCGATTTACACCCAATAATAGTCTTCCAAACATTTCGTTCCCTTTGCAAGTTGATATGTACATATTAAAAACTTATCCTTAGCTCTTCTTTTTTTAAATGTAAAACCTATCCGTCGCTAATTCTTTTTCTTTTTGGCCCATCCTTTCTAATTATATTATCTCGTTCTATAACATGCTTTACTTTATAAATTTTTAAAGAGAATAAAAAAATAGCTAGTGTAGATATCCTCAAGCTGGTTCAGCATAGTGCAGGTCAGATTCATTGACTCGACAAAATCTGGGGCTTCTAGCCATTTCATTGGCCGTCCTAAATATTAAAATTTTCAGTCCTAACTCCTAAATAAACAAAATTATCTCCGATGATAAAGATCTAGTAATATGATTTGTACGGACACGTTGTAGCATAGATTACGGCAAATTATATACATTTTCCAAACGCCTTAGACCATTAGGATCAAGGCAAAGTCAAGCTTTTGCATACTTTAGTTGTGGAGACTTATTCTATATTCTACATGTAGACTATAATAATAATTCAAGATATGGTATAGTAATATAAATATCTTGTACCATTTTTATGTACCCGTGATAAAGTATCTTATCCGATCAAGCAATTTGATTCAAATGGTTTATAAGTTTCATTAAAACAAATTGTTTTTGAAAACTTTAATTCAATTTTTTGATAGAATAATTTTTGATCAAGTTTTACTTACTTGTCGAATTTTAAATTATAAGAGGTTTTTTCGCTTAAGAATTTGATGGTTAATACCAATAAAATAAAATATGTTATCTTAGTAAATAACATATATCTAACTTCCAAGAAACTAGCTTTATCCCAGGAATTAAAAAATTTAAAGGTATAATAAAGTAATTAGCAAATTGAAGTATAACTGATCTGATTAAAGTTAAGAGATATCATTGTCTTCGTGATGGTTTTATTTAGTGTCATCCTCACGTGCCCCCAAGCAGGTAATTGTAAATTAACACTTTTTTACTCAATAATTGTAAGTTAACATAGACATTATTTTCTACAAATTAATAAAATAAATAATGTTGTCTTTTTGAACCAGTTCCCAGGGAGAAAAGGGAAATAATGGTGTCGTCCACCATCCCAATTGGACTACTCATGTGAACCATATACCCCTCAAAACTAATTCTTGTGTTGATGATATTTTGGACTACCATGTAGTGTTTTCCGCGGATATTTTGTTGGGAGAATATTAATCTTAGATAAGATTACAGTATTTTGTGTTTTGAAAATAGAAGAATGTGAAACATTTTTATATAATTTTTTAAGCATATCAATTAAACTCGAAATAAATTTTTTAAAAAATCTCATAATTGTTTGTTGTGTTTAAAAAATTTACGGAAATTAAGAAAATAGAAATAAAAAATGTTTTTTGGCTCAAAGGATTATGTGTGGCTGGATGATAAAAACTTATAAACGGTATGTTGATATTAGATCCAAAGCAAATGTGGTTTTGGATGATGTGAGTTGAAACTTGAAAGTGAGGTAGAATTTCAAGGATAGAAAATAGATTTCTAGGAAAGAAAGAAGAAATTGACAAGAGAATTGAATAATTTCTCTTCTCATTCAATTATCTCAGCCCCTTCAAAATCTTCATTTCGTCTCATTCAAATTATATAATCCAAAACATTTCTACGATATCTTGAATTATATAATTTGAAACCTCTAAAAACTTCGAAAACAACTTTAAGTTATCCTAGTTTCTCCAGTTGTTGTTTTAAAATGATTCGAAAAACATAATCTGAACTGTATCAAACCCCCTTATCAAACCATCTTTTAAAAATCAGGAAGAGTACATCAATTAGTTTACGCATCTATTCTCATGTTCTCTCTGTAAATTTCCATCTCTAAAAAAATCTTTGATAAATGCCTAAAATTCATATTTGTCCACAATTGATTCTGTACTTTTTTTCCCCGATATTTTTAATTATTCTGCTTTCTGGTGCACTTAGTAAACTTGAGATGCTAGCTTAGTGTAAGAGCATAGCCTTGTACACAAAATAGGTGGCGAAAAAACGGTCTCACAATAGAATAAATTCGCAAGAGAATTTTAGTTCCGTCGCAAACTTTTAATTCCGTTACTAATCATCCACAAAAATCAAACTTAAAGTTTAAAATCAAGTTCTTAAAACAACTATATATTATATATCAAATAGGTGGAGGCGGAAGTGAATCCGAACATGGAGGTGGTGGAGGAGGATGACCTAGAGAAAAACTCTCCAAAAATTGTTGGAATTGCTTTCTAAGCAGACGTGACTCCTCTTGTGATGCACGAATCAACTCCCCATGAGTCTTCAACTCCTCTTGTGATGCACGAATCAACTCCTCGTGAGTCTTCAACTGCTCTCTAAGTGTCATGTTTTCAGCTGACAACTTAGAAATTGCAGCCCTCATATGCTCATATTCAGATGTAGATGGTGAGATGCCATCAAATGATGTGGAAGATACAGAAGGCTTGTGTTTTCCTGCCTCTGGACCCAAACCATATTTGTTTCCCTCCTTGTCCACTCCTTCAACTACATCTAAAATGTTGTCTGACTCATGACCGGATAAATCATCCCCTGGTGTTTCCTGTGAGTCTCTATCAAGAATCTGTCTTTCATACTCAGCCTGAAAAATTACCAAAAAATGAAATGAAATTAATCACTAATATTACCTTACCTACATCTATAGATGATTCGACCAATAACAACTTAAGGGAGTTAAGAATAAAAGGTAAATCTAATATATGTTGCTTGATTTTATGTTTGTTGGTCAATGACAAATAAAAGATAATCATTTATGTTAAGACATGGACAAATTACAGGTGACAATTACCAGATTCATGATGTGCAATGAAGACAAAAAATACCATAATACCTTTAAAGTTGGATGCTATCAACAAAGCAAAGCTAGATAACTAGATACCTACAATTTCTAGTTAATTGTTTATGAACAAATAGAATTCCCCAATCCCTTGGACACTAAATTCATGACAACACTAACAGGAAGTACGTGAAACCCTTAATAGCAGACCTAAAAGACAGCACCACACAGCTCAAAACATGAAAGCTTTGTTGCACGTTTGAAAGGGAGGGGGAGTGGAGGGAAAATAGAGAAAATTCCCACATTTTTTAAGAGTATGTTTTTGTAGAGAATGGTAGTATATGAATTTTTATGATTAATATATTCTTAAGGGTTGGGCGGCGTTGTTATATGGTACGGAGTGTTGGGCGGTTAAGAGTCAACACGAGAATCAAGTAAGTGTAGCAGAGATGAGGATGTTGCGTTGGATGAGTGGTAAGACTAGACATGATAGGATTAGGAATGACACCATTAGAGAGAGAGTGAGTGTAGCACCTATAGTAGAAAAGTTGGTAGAAAATAAGCTTAGATGGTTTGGGCATGTTGAGAGAAGACCCGTAGATGCCGTTGTAAGAAGAGTAGATCAAATGGAGGAGAGTCGTGTTAAAAGAGGTAGAGGAAGACCTAAGAAAACTATTAGAGAAACCATTAGGAAGGATTTAGAGGTCAATGAGTTGGACTCAAATTTGGTTTATTATAGAACACTATGGCGTAATTTGATTCATGTAGCTGACCCCACTTAGTGGGATAAGGCTTGGTTGTTGTTGTTGTTGTAATATATTCTTAATTTTGAGAATATTATAACAACGTAGAATAAATTTAAAGAATTCATATGAACCTTTCAAAATCCTCTTCCAACACAATTTTGTAGTTCCCCAAACTAAGGATTTTTATTATAAAGAAAGGAAAAAGGAACCCCCAAAGTCCTCCCCTCCCAAAGTCCTATATTCATTCTACTTGCTCCTTCCTTTTCCCCGAAGCCCTCCTCTCCCCCTCCCCTCTTAAACTCCCAAACAAACCCTAAGAGAGAAGGCTTAATGCAAAACATAATAAATGCTGCTATCAAAAGACACAAAGCAGTTACGTAAACCACCATCACCGACCCTAAAATGCCTTTTAACACCCTAATTGCATAGCAAGCAGACCAATTCCATGCTAATACACCCAAAACCAAGGCTTCACAGAAACTCCCTTCAACCTGAAATCCGCAGTTCAGTCACCAAAAAGAAAACAGGATCGAAGGCCTGATCACACTCCATGACTCCAACACACCAGAAAAGCACAGAAGACCGACAGCTAGACCCCAATACAGAACTTACACACACCAGAAAACTACAATTTCAATCAAATCATCTATATCACGAAAAATGGTTGGATATGTGAAGAAATGACGCATAAGCACACCCACAAGGAATCATGAAGAACGAAGAATAAGTACAGAAAGAAAGAAAGAAAAAACATTGTCAATAGAAAAAGTTTAGAAAAATCAAAACAGCATTACAGGATGTGTAACATGATCTTTCCCTTACAATTATTAAAATATCTATGATTCAAAATCAGGGCACGCCAATAAATCAATATTTGAGCAAATCATTCATATAACTAATTCAAGAGTATTTCCCATCATTTTCTGTTTATTTCACAAATGTCTAGAAATACTAATCTCATCGAGTTGTAACTTACCGCGACCATTTGATGTATCATTTTTCACTGTCTTTTTGAAACAACTCTGACAATAGAAATCCATCTATCTATAAAAATAGTCTTTGTGTTTATGTGTGTGTGTTTCAAACCTATCTTTCTTTCTTGTAAGACTTTTCTTTTCGCCAATTTTTTTGTAAGCCTTATAAACTCTTAACTCTGGTTTGTGCTACAGTAGCCTGGTTGAGTCATTCACTATGATACTGAATTGAAAATTTTATTTCTGAATTGAGAAGCCATTGAATCGTAATACATGATAAAGCCACTGAAGTGTGAAACAATATCGATCTTTTAAACAGGGTCCGGTAGCAACTAAATGATTCATGAAGGTTCCCAAAACACAAAAGATAAGCACACGTTACACATACAATTTGCGGTGTATAGGATTTGTACATTGCAAACTAGTATCCAAGACATACTCCGAAACTGTCCCTAAATAAGTACAATCTGCATTTAAAATTGGAGACTACCAGCAAGATGAATCTCATGGACCTCAAACAGATGCATGTGAGAACTGAATGTTACCTTTTCAGCGCAACAGAGATGAAGATTGGGAGCAGCAGAGGCAGGTACGACATCGGAAGTAGGAGCAGGAGCAGCAGCAGAAGCAGACTCAGCAGCAGAAGTAGGTGCTGCAGAGGTGGAAGCAGGTGCGGCGACAGAAGCAGGAGCAGAGGCAGAAGCAGGTGCTGCAGAGGTGGAGGCAGGCATGGCAAATTGCAAACGATAGTTGGTTTTGTTCGCACCTTTTATGGATTCTACAACCTGGTTAGCAACAAGAATCACAAACTCTTCTTATGGTTGTTTCATTTGAGTTATCATATTCTCAAAAAAAAATTACCACACTCAGCTCCCATATGGTTTTCAAACAACTACCTGTTTCATATTAAAATAACTCGTGTCCTTTGTTGTGATGTTAACTTCCGCCGTCGGTGAGTTTTGTCGCAAGAAGTCAACTATTCCATCAGGTATGGGAGGTGGCTCCCAACCTGCTTTAAATGCTTGTGCTAACACATCAATTTCTTTTTGTGACTTGGCAGCCGCTTTCTTTAACATGGCATATTTCATTGTACGGAATGTTGATTCATACTGAAGTTGTATTTCCAATAACTTCAAGTTACACAAAGAAGAGAACTTAACCTCCGATAAATCAGGAACTAAGGAGAGAACCTAAGTAACGAGGATGAATTAGAATCAGATTTGTGGAAGTCAATTGAAATCTAACAAAAACGTAATAATAAAATAAAAATAAAAATAAAAAATAAAGCTTGAAAACATGACAAGGTACCTGAAGAGTAGTTGAAGTGACTGTCAATGATTCTACATTGACAAGGTCTTGCAGCCAGCTCAATAGAACCAAAGCAAACTTCATCCAAGCTGAATATTCTGGTGCTTTGATATTTACTTGTTTAATAGAAGAAAGACTACTCCCACATAATCTCTGAACAGGCTCACCGGTAAAAGTAAAGGTACAAAGACTTGGAGCAGATAGGTCAATTTTGTCAATGTTTGGTGAATTATCATGCATAGCGAAATTGACAAGTGTCTCACTGGATATGGTGAGGATTTGAGCATCCTTTAGCTTAGAACCATAAATGACCAAACTATTCAACTTGGTAAAGGCAGAAAAGGGCTCAGCACAACCGTTTTCACCACCACAAAAGGTGAAATTTGTTAGCTCTAAGTTCGTCAATAAAGGCAAATTCAAAGATTTTGGAAACAACGATACTGTATAATTATTACTTTTACCTATAGGTCTATGGTAAACTGAAAGCTTAAGAGATGTAAGAGCCTGACATTTAGAAATGCAGCTTAGAATGGGACAACTATCAGCAGCTACATTGATTCCTAATCGCCGAATGTGGGTATTATGAGAACGAATATAATCTAAAATCATTTGAAGAAGTTTAATCCCAATAACGCCCTTGCGCTCAACATCCAACGCGTGTATTGGAGTTGAGCTATCACGAAGAGTCAAAATCTTAGACACGAAGTAAGTAAAATGCTTCGCCATGGAAAATTGCGAAGAATACAATATAAGAGTGGGAATAAGTTTCCAAAGATACTTCCACCTGGTGGATAAAACGCAAGTTTGAACGGCGTATTTGGAATTTAAAAACGATAAAATGTGAAGTAGAACACAATCGGGTAAGTCACTCAGTCTGTCTTGATTCTCTTCAATATTATCATTCCTTGCTCGCTTATCGGGTGGAATCATCGGTTCATCCACTAATTCAGACATTAAAGTACCTAATCAAGCATAAAAATATGTGATTATACTCTACAATGTGATGGAACAAGAATAAACTGAGAAATTCTAAAGCAAAGTAATAATGGAGAATGAAATACCTGGCGATTGAGTGGTGAGTTGCGATTCAAGGAAAATGGATCGCAACCATGATTTCTAGGGTTCGTTTGTTTTGAAAATTGGGGGAAGAGAAAGCTGAAATCGTTTCCGATTTTATATTTTTCTTCACTTTTTTGTTTTGACTAACTTTTACTTCTGTTTTTAAAAAATGGTTTTCTTTTTTGAACTATTAATTAATATACTTTTAATTTAATATATAAATATTCATCTGAATCTGGCTCGTATTGCTAAGTTGGTATATCCAAATTTATTGATCTTAGACTCAGAACCGAGTAAC
>Ga0209282_1001968_pt1 | contig 11611 bp, 5 predicted proteins | sample Mtrugardesep15_FD_187529 | JGI IMG/M metagenome (GOLD analysis project Ga0209282, IMG submission 187529) | Root nodule microbial communities of legume samples collected from California, USA - M. trunc garden sep15 (SPAdes) (version 2) | ecosystem: Host-associated > Plants > Roots > Nodule...
TGAATGAAGAAAGAAATAGAAAAACAAAAGGTAAAGAAAGATTGAACAGTATAGATGTTGAATGAAGAAAGAACAAACCTGTGAAATCAATGAAGAGGTGAAAAACGGAACAAAAGCAGCGGTGTTGTTGAATTTTACCCAGGAGTTGTGTTGTTGTGTTTGTACGATGATGAACGAATGAAGAGATGAGAAGAGAGCGGCTGCTTCTCTTTCACGATGGATGGAGAAGAGAAAATAGGGTTTCAAAAATTACATTTTTGTCCCTCCAAACGGTGCTTAAGTGAGGGCAAAATGGTATTTTTGCTCAAAAACAGAAAAGCGGGTGCTTTGACCCGCTTCTGACCCGCGTCGCGCTACAGGAAAGCGGCCGCGAAACCCGCTTTTCCCAAACGATCCGCTTCACGCAACCATGTCGCGGTAGGCTTAATTTGGCCGCTCCGCGCCGCGATAGCGCCGGGAGCGGCCGCAATCGACAACAGAGGTATCTACAATCTTGAAGTCATACCCCATCAACTAAACCACAACTATTTTGTTGGTTTTGGCCGATCATTCTTCACTCATGTAGAATTTTTCGGCTCCTCTAATCCTAAAATATTGTATATTTCTACCAACCAGATATGGTCTTCAGTGTTGAATGGCCAAAACCAATGTTGTTTTATCTTTTTCATATACCAATTTATTAGAGATTAAAGTTGGAGCTATTGTCTAGCTAAAAGTAGGCAATTGATAGTCACCCTTGCTACAATCAAACACCCTTATCTAAAGCATCACTTTCCATGGAGAAAGGAAAATTAAAGTAGGGCAAGGCCAACATTGTTGATGTTGTGAGTGCCTTCTACAACATTCTGAAGGCCTCTTCAATAATTGAGCTCCAAAAACAAACAAAAAACTTCACCTAGTTAGTCAATGCCTAAGCATTCTTAACCTAGTCCTAGTTTTTAACAAATCGGCAATAAAAGTCAACAGTTATTCTCAAGAAGCCCCTTGCTTCTTTAAAATGCTTGGGAATTGATCATATTAAAATTTATGCAATTTTGTGCAGATACCCCTTCCTAAGAGATTAAATGACCCAATTGGTAAATCATCCTCTTAAAACTACATTTATTTCAATACGCATAATATTGGTACTGTTAGGACCACCTCTAAGTGCTGCAAATGGGTTGCCTAAGACTTGTTGAAGATGAGAATATCATTAAAAAAAATAGAACAGACTTATAAAGATAAGATTGGAAAATCAAAAACATGGCACATTGAAAAGTGGTTGGAGCATTAGTTAACACAAGCCATAACTATGAAGTTTTCAGTATATCATCCTAATGCATTTGAATTTGATAATATACCAGATATAATGTCAATTTTGGATAAAGAGAGTTTCCCATTGTAACTCACACAACAATCGACGAGAATTTCCCATTGTAACTCACCCAACAATCGGAATTGGGTGTTTGTCAAGGATTATGGACTTACCATCATTTTACTTAACCAAAATATCTGGACTAGAAAAAGGGTTGTAGCTTGGTTAAAAATTTCCAACTCCAACAATTCTGCTACTCACTTCTACTTCTCAATTCTACTTTTTGGATATGAGGGTAATGGTAGGGTCGCATATTGATAGGATCATCGCCACATTTGAGAGGAATGTGATTTCCACGTCTATTGTGTGATAAACCTTTTGGAATAGAGAAAACACCATAGAAGTCAACCAATAGTTCTTGCAATTATTGTTACACTCCCCCCACCTATATCTTCATGTTACTAACTTCATCTTCACAAATTCAAGGAATAACCAAATTTGGGTTTCACTGAAGGAACACTACAACAATATTCTTCATAAAAGTCATGTTGGAAGTGCTAAAGTGATTCCACCCTAGGTTCCATATTTTGATAGAACCTCTATGATTGAGAAAAATTTAGTGAAAGAGAAAACACCAAAGGTCTTGCTCTATCACGGGAAGAATTCCTGTTCCATTGGTTAAACAGTTTGTAATCGAGTTTCTGAATGCTTATTCCCAGTACTACACCCTCTATAGCTATTTACAATTCATGCAAACAATTCAGCTAAAAACTATATACTTTTAGTCATTTTTTATAACTGATTGCTTACCCGCCCTAACCCCGCCATCCTTCTAGAATAATTTTTAATTTTAGTATCAGGGCTTCTAGGTTACTATCAGGGACACTCCATAAGATCCTCAAAACTATGAAACAAGGTACTGAGAAATGCATAAAAAGCTGACTTTATGTAAATAAATAAAGTCACAAATCAATAATCTACATTTGATAATGCAAAATGTCACCCATACATGCAATGCAGAAGACAATATATACAACGCGGGTACAAACCATACATTATATTGCAAAACCATATCAAAATTGTCAAATGCAAAGTGAAATATGTAACGATAATAATCATAATAATATAGACAGAAACATGTAACCAAACAGCCTAACCAACAAAAAACAAAAAACAAATTCACCAAACTCAAGCAGACCATTATACTGTACTATGTGCTACCATCTTTAAACCTGAATGTAAACACACTGCACATAAAACTGACCCTATGGTGCCAGTGCCTCGATCGCAGTTTAGGGCATTTGTTGACAGCATCACCTGTGACAATGGTAAATGCTTTTGTAGAAAATTAACACAATCTCCAAAATCTTCTCACTTGCTCTTTAAAGGGAATTTACCCCCTTGTTTTGGCCCTTTTCATACCAAGGCTGTTGTGGAAGGGCGAAACAGAACCAGACATGGGGGAACCCTCCTCGCGAAGAGTGCCATTGATCATTGCAAGTTCACGAAGCTGCTGCTTCTTGTAGAAATCATGGGATTCTTCCTGAAAGATAAGACAATAATTCAAACAATTAGATCAAACAGTTTCCCTATCAAGTTGTCCAATCTCATACTGAATTCACAACAACATACCACAGGCCTGAGCAAATCTTCAAGTATTTCACGCGCCTGCATCAGGCGAGCATCTATTATTTCAGCTGGTAATTCTGCCTCAACCAGAATATGGAGAGGTTCATTCAAATGCTCATACCCAGGCTTCCCTCTCATCATTTCCTCCTACAAATATGATCAAAATTCGTTTACTATAACTGTCCTACTATCCAAATGAAATCTATATACATTTAGAATAATTACAAGTGATAGATCTCTAAGTGAAATAAATGGAAAATATTCATCAGAATTGATATTATACAAGAAACACAACAATATCTTATCATGTTCACAGTAAAGTAATTTTATCTCGGTACAAATAACAAAACTAAAAATAATATGTTTATTTTTACCCTGGCTGTATCTTTAATGCTACCGCGACCCCTGATCAAGACACGGCACTCGGTGTTTGCTTCTACACGCTTTAGAGAGTTTCCTCTCGGGCCTAGGAGGCGACCAACAAAGTTAAACTGCAATCAACAAATATCTATTAGATTCTTATGTCGGGAAAAAAAAAATCTAGTGTTCATTAGGGAAGAGATGTGATCCTTCATACATTAGGAAATGAATCCACGGGTATATCCACTCTGATTGTCTTTTTAACAAGGAGACCAGACGAGCTACCTTGTGGACTCAGCCAGCTTGGTGTTGGTGAGGACTGTATCAGACTTGGCATCTGCATGTTTTCATTCTAATGTCAATTACAAAAACAGATATGATTGTCTATTTACCGCCATGCAGATGAACATGAATTTACTACTGTATCAGAGGCCACCAACTAGCTGATCAAAATTCAGAAAACTACTCATTATTATAAATAAATAAAATGTGAAGAATAACTAGCTATCAACAGCCATAACATCAAAAATGCAAGTTGTATTCTAACTATGTCAATGAAAGGATCAGGGTGTCAGTAAATGATGGGTTGACATCTGCACTACAGATGCTTTTGAACCATGATGGTATAAGATAGTTAACTCATTTCGGAAACTTAGCTAATAACTTAGCTTTGCATTACCTGTACAAAAATATAGAACTACAACCAGTCGAATGAATTTCATGAGTTAGTATAAGATGTAAAATTATGTCAGAATAATTTCTAAAGTACAGAATTAGATGGAAATGAAGTTATGTTAATGGTTAGTATCCGTACTTCTGATTGAAATCGTGATACCCATCCATTTGGATCAAGACCTCCCTTCGAAAACATTCCTCCTGCAGCTAGGGGGCTACCATGTTCAAGCCCACTTTGACCTAAAACTGATGCATTCCCCAAGATTGTCGTAACACGCAAAATTTCTGCTCCAAAAATGTCAGCATTTTCTTAACAAGTTAGCAGTCACTACAAAACCGATAGACAGCTTGGATGTTTGCTGAGTCAGTAAAGAATTATTGCTGTCTCTATAAGTTAAAGCTTTTTATGGTAGTACTCGAGGCATCAAGAAAAAATACATGCAGTCAAGTGTCATGTTAATATTTAGATATATCAATAGAATAGACATTATACATAAAAATAAAAGACACTTCCAAGAAATCAGATCAGTGTACCATTGAAACAGGGTATTCCAAGATAACCCAAAATTTAGTTTTAAAACATCTTTAAAAGACTTAATGACATTTAAGGACTTGCTTTTACACAAACAGTTCAGATAGCTCGAACAATAACACCACACCATTACAATAACAAAAAGCAGCAATCACATAAACCGGCAGCCGGCAGGAAAATTATCATTCCACTACTTTTTCAGAAGGAAGAAAAACAATTATAATATAGTAAATGGTTTTCATATAGAATCTCTACTGTTCAAAGAAGCAAAAGATGGCATCTAGTTTTTTTTCATTTCCTTAACATATAAGATATTAACAGAAGAAACACATCACTCAATTAAAAAGGAAAAATAAAGATTTGTGTTCAATTTATAGAACATATCATACCCATCTGATCCAATCAGTGTAAGTTTGCAAGTTGAGGGAGAGGGGGAGGAGGAAATGAAGAAAATGATCGGGAAGGAAAGGGAAGAGGATAAAGGATCAAGTATTGGATGCTTAAAAAATTAAAATCCTTCTAATTTAATGTGTGCATGGATAAATACCTGACTTTTAACTACGATTAAGAGAGTAATACGTATAATATTCTAAACTACCTGCCGCTCAATCTTACTCGGTCGATCAAAAAGTCATGCGACTTTCATAACTTGATTACCCAAAGTGTTTGTCATGGCCATGGTGGACTGCAGTGGCAGATTTTGTGACAGCTGTCATGGCCAATTTGTGAAGGATGGCAGTGCCCTGGTGTTTTATGGAGGATTTTCGGCTTTCGGCCAGCCACAATCGATAACACTGATTGATCGTGATTATATTATATTGAGCCTTAAATTGAGGGGGTATGGTCAGGAATTAAGATAATAGGTTTGTAACGGATTTTCTTGAAGGCGTGTATATAAGTAGTTTTCACATCAAATCGAACATGATTCTTGCTACTACTGTACTCATGCACACTTCATCCTGTTGTTCCGCCCTCATCCAGGTGTGATCTGTCAGTTCGTTTGTCATCTCTTATTGGTTCAGTTACAAACTCACAGGAGCCCTTCAGAGCTCCGACATGCCTCCATCTAGCAGTAATCTGCAGCCCTCATGGTGACATTGCCGCTCAACCTCTGTTCCCACTCTCTAGTTTCTTTGTCCAATGAAACTAAAGATTCCAGGTGTTTTTCTTTTTTAATCTCAGAAGATGAATTGTTTCGGGTTCTGTTAGAAACCTAATCTCACTTCTCCGTCTTTGGTTTTTCTCTTTTTTCCTTTTGTGTTCTTATTTCATAATTACTATTACATATAAAATACACATCGATATAATATCATCATAATAAAAATAATAGAACAATAAGTTATGAATAAAAGATTATTAATTATAAAATAAATATCTTAATTTTTACTTGAAAATCAGTGATATACTTATATGTATTAATTATTATGGAGAGTCGGGCTTCACCATACATTTTGAGAAGGTAATCAGATCGCTGATTTCTTGGCAAACAGGGAACTCTGGTTAGCATGTTTTCTCCTCCACCAGGGGTAGGACATTTACTTCTTGCGGATAAAATGGGGGTAGTTCATTTACGGGAGTAGATTTTAATCTACTTTCCTTTTTTTTCTTTTTATTTTTTCGGTTAGCACCCAGATAACATTGATTACATCATTAAGTTTTTTACTAAAATAGACTTCTATATTTTTAGTAGGGCCGTATGATCTGCGTTGTGATCACACCATTAACAATCTTTCACTCCTCACCCGATCCTAAATAGGAACTCGATTTTTTATTATTTTGATCTCCAAAATTCAGTTCGTCTTACTCAAGCATGAAATAGATAAACCAATTCACAAAACAGATAATGCTCACAAGCCATAATCCCTTGGTCGATAAACAAACGAACCATACATTGTTATCTCTTATTTAGTTTCGAATATAATTATACAGTTAATGGATCTACGTAATTAAATAAAATACAATCCTTTAACATTTGAATACAAAATCTTGAACAAATTTATTGATAAAAGTAGTTTCAATTTGCTTATAGAGCAGAGGAGTTAAATCCCATAAACTTCCTTGAATCAAACAAAAACAATTTAATCATACAAAAAATAAGAGCATCTAAAAACAATGAAAAGTATTAGATTAGCATACAAACAAGAAAAACACAGGGGAGGTAACACTAATTTCACCACTACTACTTTGACAGTGAATCTTACCTTGGTTTAGCAATCGATAGCAGTGAGGAAGCACGGCCATGAAGGGACTAATCTTCTGACGCTCTCCCAATAACTCACTTAGATATCTGCAAAACAAAAGGGAGAAACCATGCAATGAGGATAGCACATCGCAGCCATTCGTTAGTCACAAAAATCAAACGTACACGTAATTACCTCTCAATAATCTACAAAAATTGATTTTTTTTCTATAAATAAACTCGATCATGAACTGAAATTACATCAAAGAAAAGGGAAGTGCTTTTACATATAATGAATTAGCAATAAAGCCAATTCATCCACAAACTCTCATTTCTCAACCAAAAAAAAAAACACTTCAATTCAACAAGATCAACTTATTTTCCACAAAGATCAATCCATTTATACAAAAAATCCACAGTAATCTAGACATAATCACATGAATCAAGTAAAATTCAACTCATCCATCATGATATTTCATAAGCTCTGAAATCAGAATCATCAATGGCATGAACAAGGCATTATTCACCAAAAATTAGATCATGAAATAAAAATGAATAATTTACATCAATATGACGATGGATCTGATAAAATCAGTAAAAAAAATCAGATCATGTAATAAAAATCAATAATTGAAGCAATCAAATAAAAAATCCAACTATAGCAAGCAACAGAAATGAAGATGGTATGACCCATTTGACCATAGAAAAGTTTAAGAATTAACAATAACAAAGGTATAAACTTTAACATAAAAAATTCAGCATAACAACTAGAGTAAGATAGATCATACAAAAATATGAAAAGGGTCAAAGAGAGAAAAGAGATATATACTGATCATGTTCAGAGATGACAGATGAAGCAGGTGAACGAAGACCGGGGAGATGAGGGAGTGACTGTGATGGTGACGGCGGGAAAGCCATGTACCTGCCGGCGCCGGAGGAAGACATCATCGATCACTCTCTCTCTCTCTGAGATGGCTTTGGGAGAGAGAGTGTGTGTGTGGTTGGTACTTGGTATGTGTGTGTTTGAGAGAGAGAGAGAGATTTGTGAGTGAGTGAGGTTTTGTTGTCTTAAATATGGATGCTTGGGTTTATTCCTTTTTATGCATGAATATTTTTACCAGCAGTAGATCAAAGTTTAATTTATATGCACCGTCTGCGTAAATAAATTTTACATGAACATTTAATGGTATGTTGTCACATTAATTAATATATCATATGTTTTCTTTGTCAAAAACCAATCATGTGTTTTTAACTCATAACACCATGTAACAAACAATATCATGTGTCTTTTTGGAGGTGCATAGGTAAAAAAATTGTATTTTAAAGTGTATAGCAGTTCTTTCTTGTATTTTGAAGTGTAAGTTGATTGTGATGCAGTGACATGGTAGATTTTTTTTATAGGGACATGAAAATTAAAATATATATAGTATTTGTACCTATAATCTTCGTTTTTCTCTTATTAATACTTAAATTCTTGTTGACGGTTGGATAGTTGTTAATTATGAAAAGTGACAACATAGTGTGGGGCGATTGATAGGAAATCAACTCTTAACACATGTGGTAAAGGTTTTAACTTATGATCGATGTGTATGAAAGAGATTTATTAAAATATGTGAGTTCTTTAAATGTATCATTGTATTTTGAAGGATTAGTTTCTAAATTACAACCGAAAAGATATTATTGGCATGGCAATCGTAAAATAGTTGGTAATTGTAATTGACTTATTAAGTGAAATGAATTATAACTAAAACAAAGGTTCTCTCTTCCTTCTCTCCTTCTTAAACCTTTGCCGTCATCCTCTTTCTTCTTCTTGTTAGAGGAGTGATTTAGGGTCAATTTTTACCCAAAAATCATCCTTCCGAGTTGTTTTTTATTATATCCTACTTGAATAAGCGATTTCACATATTTTCTGTTTCGTTTGTTTTTGTGATTTCGTCGTCTCTGAACGACTTTGTTTGTTTTGATTTTCCGTCTTTGTCCGGTGTGTTTTTGATTTCCCGTCTTAGTGCGGTGTTTATTTGATTCAGGTTGAAAGGTTAGCTTTGAGCAGGTGCAGATCCGATCAATGACAATGAGTTTGGCGTCGTCAACGTTGCAAATCCGGATACATGAATATTCCGGAGACTTTAATATAGTCATGTTAATCATATTTGTAGGCATAGGTACTTTGCCGTTTTATGCTATTAACATAGATGTTGTGAGTTTGTTCACAGATTCATCCTTTTTGTTTTTAGCGAATTTGAATTTGTATTGTATCGATGTACTCTATCAATTTGAATGAATGAATATCGTTTATTTTTGTCAAAAAAAAGTGAAATGAATTATAATTTCACATCCGCATTTATTGTGTTTATTCAATCAGTGTAACTTTTTTAAATTTTAGATTGATATATATTGGAACGTACGTCATTGCACCGACAAAGAGAAATATATTCATGGACGTTGCGTTATGACGTAAGTTAAATGCATATCAAAGTAAAAAATCAAAGTTATGAGTTTCTGTTGACACAATCAAAGTTGAGTTAAGTTGAATGAATATGAGGTACGCTAAATGCATAGACAAAGAGAAATATTAGTAGGTCGTTGCACATACTTGCATTTAGATTTGCAACATTGAAGATCTAGTCATTTGATTTAATTTGTAATTGATTGGAGTTGATATGTCAATCTGAACCAAACGAATACTGCACTAAGACATAAAATCAAGCAACGTCACACCAAGACGACAAAGAAAACAATGCCACATTGAGAGAACAAGATCACAAGAAAAAATATTGATAGAAGAAACTAGGATTGACTCTATTTGTTGGAGGGATGATTGGATTCATGTTACCGATATGATATGTTATTTTGTAAATTGTGATTGACGATCCTCGCTATGTTTAGCGTGTTCACTTACACTGTGTTAATTGTTTCTTTAAGGTGTATTAGAAGTTGGAATGGGTGTCACTGCATGAATTAACACATGCATAATTTGTTTGATTGCGCGGATTTTGTGAATAAAGAAGCATCATTAAAAGAGATAAAGAAGAAATAAGAGATATGTCACATTCGAACTATATATGAAATGTTAAAGAGAAAAACCTTATCATTCATCTACCTTTTTCATTTATTCATTTTTGTGCAAAGAAAGGCGACACGTATATGAGTGTTTTTTTTCTTCTTTTTCTGTAACTTTCTTTGGTTGTCTAATTGTTTCAACACTATAACCCACTCCAACTTATGAATGGAGATGAAAAGAGTTTAGGTATGACGCATTAGTATTCATTCTTATATACTTTCATATTTGATAAAATGAAATACTCATACTCTGCCTCATGCCCACATGGGTAGTAACATTCATATTTGTAGGCAACTATTAGAAATATAATTATTTGTACTTGTTATCTAATTTGTACTTGTTATCTATACCTTGTTATCTATACTTTATGTATAATAAATCAATAAATAACAAAATATTGATCATACCTGAATTCAGAAAATGTAAATATCCTTAAAACAAAAAGAAAAATAATAATAAAAATAATAAACATACAAAATATACAAATTAGGCAAATTCGAATTATTATATAAATACGACTAGACCATTGACTCGTGCGTAGCACGGGTCATACATAAGAGTAAATAAAATGCAAATATGAAAGTAAATACTTAACTTGATTCGAAATAATAGTATAATTCAAATCATAAAATAAATTGTCACAGACGTTTTTACTGTACGATATTAAAAAAAATTCATGACATTGACCCTGTTATGGTAACCTACAAAAGAACAACTAAAGCGCAAATATGAAAGTAGGAATATCGGTTGAGAAGGAAGAAAATAAAATATTATTTGTGAAGGAATGAAAGGAAATATTTGCGGAGGGATCTGCTTACCTAGGCAGGAAAGGTGGAAAAAAAAACAACAATATTTATTTTCAATTGATTAGGGATGTCGTTTTCAGGATGAAACTAAGGAGAAAAATTAGAAAATTGATAATTCAACATGATTTAATTTGCACAATCAATAGCTGATAAGAACAAAAGAAAAAACAAATCATTTAATTTCAAAAAAAAAAATTAGCAATTAATATTTCAACCAATCAGGGAAGGAGGATTTAGGACAAAATCTTTTATTCCTTAAAGTTAACCCGTGTGCAGTCTTGTGCCCTAATTTTAACCTACTTTTTCAGCTTAATTTTACGGTATTAACCTCATTTTATTTGCTTAATTTTACAGTATTAACCTCCCGTCGCTGCTCTCTTTCCGTCTCGAACATCAATTTTGTTATCTTCCTTCGTTGTTCAGGTTTGTGGATTTTGCAAAGTTTCTTTCAAGGAAACAGATTTACCCAATTCTACTCTCATCACTCTTCACCTCCAATTTCCTTCTTCAACTCAATTCATTGTTGGTTGTTAAGTGAAAGGACCTGAATAATTTTTCTGATTATTGCCACTAATTGGCTACATTTTTTTGTATTTTCCTTTTTGGTAATTTGTTTTAACTGATGGGGGGCTGGTGTTTTCGTTTTCCATTTTTTTTTTTCTTAACAAGGATTGTGGAAGGTTTATTTCTACAACAGTGACAACTTGATGACTGCTTTGTAAGATAGATAGGCCCAAGGTAAACAATGGTTGCACTACAAGGAAAAACGCATTTTACGACTTTTAAAATTGGTGATTGCGACAGTTAGAAGGGTCGCAAATGTACATTTGCGACGGTTCATCAACAGCCGTTAATGTTGGGCTCGCAACAGTCATTTGCGACCCTTCATAGAACAGTCACTCCAATTGCCGCAAAGTGTACTGCGACAGTTCCTAACTGTCGCAAATTATGAGTTTTCATATGGTTTAAAAGGAACTTGCGACAGTTCCTAACTGTTGCAAATGTCAAATTTAAAATTTTGAATTTATTATTTTGCGACTGTTTGAATAGTCGCAAATGTTTTTTTTTTTTTGAA
>Ga0209282_1001969_pt1 | contig 11608 bp, 6 predicted proteins | sample Mtrugardesep15_FD_187529 | JGI IMG/M metagenome (GOLD analysis project Ga0209282, IMG submission 187529) | Root nodule microbial communities of legume samples collected from California, USA - M. trunc garden sep15 (SPAdes) (version 2) | ecosystem: Host-associated > Plants > Roots > Nodule...
AAAAAAATATATATATATATATATATATATATATATATATATATACATATCGCATTTGAAAGCAGGTTCCTAGTAGTTTCCATTGTTCAAATTCAAATATGTACAAAAAAGCATATGGCCCTTCTGCTTCTTCCTGGCTTTGTACTCATTTCATTTCTATTTGATGATAGAAAAGCTTACTTCAACCTTACTCCTTGGACCAACAGGATACATGGCTTAAATAAATCAACGCAGCCCCTACGTCACGGTATGCTCTAGTAGTAAATTACAAACCTTGTCACTTAGCATTTGAGACCGCACCCATTAAAATAAGTCCAAGTCCAGATAACTATTTCACCTTCAATAATTGAAGAAATACAACCGGAAATATGATTAAAAAATTTGAGGACAATTCATATCTAAGGCCGTTTTAACTGAAATTTGAGTTTTTTCGTTTTTTAATCACTGAAATACCAGTTGCTATGTTAGCTTTACTTCATTTATTATATGTAAGGTTAAATATATTTTTAGTCCCTATAAATAGGTCAACTTTTCGTTGATTTTAAAAATATAAACACTTTCCTTGTTTTTGTTTTGTTCATGTGCAACATGTTAAATGCCTTTCCCATTTCACCTTTTTTTGTTTTGTTTTAAAAGGTTCCCATTTCACCTTATATATAGAAAAAGAGGAAGACAATATTCAACTTGGATTTATAGTGAATGATGATTCTTTTGACGAATAAAGCATATTCTGATTTCCCACACTAGTGGAAAAGTACCTTTTTAGATAAAATTATACACTAACATAACTAATATACGAACGATTTTTTTTTTTTTTTAAGAATATACGAACGATTTTGTTTAGTAGAAAAATGGAAAACTGTGAATAACATAAAACATAGATAATTTTTTTTTAGGGGAGTAAGACATCAATTTGAAAAAAATAATCGGTGATTCTTTGTATTTAATAAATACAAATTTAAAATTATTAATTGTTATTTAAAAAAAAAAAGTTAAACCAGCCCATCAAAATTGGTACGGAGAGAATCGAACCCATCAGAAGCACATTCTAAGCTCAAAATCCAACATGAACAATAATTGTGAACCTTTATTTATCATTCTTTCTCATCCACTCCCTCCAAAACTCCTCCCCTCAAATAAGGTTCTCGGATAAAGAACAATATTCAAATTCGCTTCATTTTAAAATATAGGCGGAGTCTTTGTCACCAAAATCAATTATATATTCTGGTACATCAAAAAATCCCACCTTTGTTATAAATTGAGACTAATAGTAGTTTTATAAACAACATCATACTCCTCAATCTAACAAAATGTCTTTTACAAAAGATAAAAATACGATGATTCACACAAGGACCAAAACAAACAATACCTTGGAAACGCAATGTTGTAAACTTGAGGTCAAAACATTGGTGCCCCAAGTAGGGATTAAACCAATGCAACACCCGAGAGATGACAAACTCTTTTTTGACGTGCCAAGTGCGAGTTAAAAGGTCCTTATTTGATAAAAAAATGAATGTTGAACAATATATGTATGAGATGACCAATGTATTATATACATAATGCTTTAAGACTTTAGTAAAAATGTGGTGTAAAATTTCACTCCCCGAATTCCACTCACGATCCAACACCCTTAGTCTCAACCGATGGACCACTGTTCTAGTAAGCCAAAAAGTCGCATATTGCTTAGGAATCAATGCAAATCGTGAAGGAGCACACTTAACTCAAAATGGACAATTTTTCAAAACACGGTGTTGTAGACTTGAGATCCGAACTCCAATATTTATCCAACATGTTTTTTTGCATGACAATGTTTGTCCATGGTATATTTTTTGGTGGAAATAAAAAACCGTTTGTTAAATGTGTTTGGATCTCATCTCAAAAGTTAGTTCAAAAGATGAGGATACTCAAACATATTTTAATAGGTGCGTATATCACTTCATCTACCTATGAAAAAAATAAAAATATAAAAAATTTGACTTTATATTTAGATTTTAAAATCTATGGTGTCATGGTGTGTAATGTTAGTACATGTACTAATATGATTGTAATTGTAAAGTGAGAAGTTTCATAAGAGAGGAGTGACAAAATGAAAAGCTTGTCTTTGTGTGGGTAGTAGATAGATACACTACAGCATATCCAATCATGCTATCTAGCAAAATAACGAACAAGTGGCCTTCCCTTCTCATCCTATATATATTGTTTAGATAGATAACATTTTCCACCAATTGCCTTCTCTTCTCTCCATACATTATCATCACATCAGGTTTCTTCCTCAATTTCCCTTTTTTAGGGTTTAACCTTTGAATTATCAAGTATTTGTCTTCATAAACCTAATGTCGTGTCTTGTATACAGATCTCTGTTTCTCTGCATATAATAATAATTCTACTGTCAACCATAGTGAATTAATTGTTTCCATTATTTAATTGCATTCTAGAATCTCTCATGTGTTGTATTGCATTATATTATTTGTTTATGCAGTATCTATATGTGTTTTGAATTCAATTAAGATTTAAGACCAATTTTTTGGTTATGCAGAATGGGAAGTACTGGAAAAACTAACTATGGAGAATACACCTATGAGAATCTTGAGAGAGAGCCTTACTGGCCATCAGAAAAGCTTAAAATTTCCATCACTGGTGCTGGGGGTTTTATCGCGTCGCACTTAGCGCGGCGTCTCAAGAAAGAGGGACATTACATTATTGCTTCTGACTGGAAGAAAAATGAGCACATGACTGAGGATATGTTCTGTGATGAATTCCATCTTGTTGATCTCAGGGTCATGGATAATTGCTTAACGGTTACTAAAGGGGTTGACCATGTTTTCAATCTTGCTGCTGATATGGGTGGAATGGGTTTTATTCAGTCTAATCATTCTGTTATTATGTATAACAACACAATGATTAGTTTCAATATGATTGAAGCTGCTAGGATTAATGGAATTAAGAGGTTAGTATCTTGTACGCGTGTTTTTGGACGTATAACCGAACAAATATTTGTGAGGCTGTGTTAGTTTCAATTATATGACGTACTTTACTCATGCCGATTGCGAAAAATGTGTCTTTTTAGGTTCTTTTATGCCTCTAGTGCCTGTATCTACCCTGAATTTAAACAGTTAGAAACTACTAATGTCAGCTTGAAGGAGTCCGATGCATGGCCTGCGGAGGTTTGTTCGCGATTCCTTTTGGTTGTTTGATGCATTTTGGTTCTTTATATTTTTACATTAGGCTTGGGATTGATGTGTTCATTTTGATGAATGTGTTTAGCCACAAGATGCGTATGGGCTAGAAAAGCTTGCAACAGAGGAGATTTGCAAGCACTATAACAAAGATTTCGGAATTGAGTGCCGCATTGGGAGGTTCCACAACATATATGGTCCTTTCGGGACATGGAAAGGTATGCTCTTAACTGAATTGTAAATTTTGGTTGCTTTATCTTTTCCGAATGAGTAAATTAGTTGACGTTTTAATTTTGGTAAGCTTACAGATTTAATGAGTTTGTTGCTTTGTCATACAGGTGGAAGGGAGAAGGCTCCTGCTGCTTTTTGTCGGAAAGCAATCACATCCACAGACAAATTTGAGATGTGGGGAGATGGTTTGCAAACACGATCATTCACCTTCATTGATGAGTGTGTTGAAGGTGTACTTAGGTAGGTCTTGGCCGATTGTTTGGTTTTTCCAGCTTTATTCATGCGTTTTTTCTTAAGTTTTCATGTTTGATGAAGGTGTGCTAAGGCGAATGATTGATGTAAGCTTTATTCATGCGATTTTTGGACCTATAGTATTTTGAGCTTATGATTTCTACGATCGATGTAAACAGAACCATTTAACCAAACTTTGTCAATTTCATTAAGTAGTTTCATTACAAAATCCAGTTAGGTCACTCAATCAACATTATTGCATTAAATGACATTGAGAGGGTTTACTGCTTCTGTATAATTTTAGTATTGCCGTAACTGGTTGGGATAGGGAAAATGATACGGTGTTTGTCAAGCAATTGTTTCATCTTTTATTTCAAAAGTTAATTTGTATTCTATGATAAGCGCTGACAATTTGGTCTATTGTTATGTTTAGACTGACTAAATCCGATTTCCGCGAGCCGGTAAATATTGGAAGTGATGAGATGGTCAGCATGAATGAGATGGCGGAGATTGTTCTTGGTTTTGAGGACAAGAAGACTCCTATACATCACATTCCTGGCCCAGAGGGTGTTCGTGGTCGTAACTCAGACAATACTCTAATAAAAGAGAAACTTGGCTGGGCTCCAACAATGAAGTTGAAGGTATAAAATGACTCCTTTCTTTCTTGTGTCTTAATAAGTTTTTATCGAATTTGTCTCCTTCGTCTTCTTCTCTAGAAAGAGTAGTGTGCAATTTTTAGGTTTTCTATTCATTGATAAAATCCACAATCGACCTTGTTGTTTCCTACTTTTTGAACTTAATGAACATTCAAAGGATTCTGTGTATATTTACAGCAGTATCTAAATTCTGGTATTGTAGGATGGGCTGAGGATTACATACGTCTGGATCAAGGAACAACTTGAAAAGGAGAAGGCTCAAGGTCTTGATACATCAGGATACGGATCGTCAAAAGTGGTGCAAACCCAAGCACCGGTCCAATTAGGCTCACTTCGGGCAGCAGACGGCAAAGAGGGGAGTAGTTAATTCATGGCAGTAGCAGTCAAGTAAATGTTTTGGGAGAACAGTTGGCTTTATATTGCACTTAATAGGGTCGACGTCATGGTTATCAATTGTTTGCACGTTATTTATGCGTAGATCGGAATCCTTATTTCTCAATGTATTTCATATTTTGCCTTTTTTAAAGCACTTGTCGGTGCTTGGGGTGGTTTTCTGCACTAGAAGTTCTAAATCACTTGTTTTTAGGCTCAATCCGTGGTTAATAAGCGAACAATTGTTTTCTTCCTCGTGATTTATAAAGTTCAATGTAATTGGTTCATGTTGTTTCTGAATGTTTTATGATATCAGTGTATGTAGTGCCGGATATATTTATTATTTCAGCATAAAGCTTTGTTATTGTCTTGCAAAAACCATCGTCCCTTCCACAGTTGTGTGATTTTAGATAGACTACACTCTTTTCAAGTATCAATTTCACTCTTATGATAATTGTTAATCCATTTTGTAAGGTAACCTCACTTCTTTTTTCATCCATTCTGCTTGTGCTTGTGCATATGTATGGCTCTAATATGAGCCTATAACAACCTTCTAATCTCCCTTGTACTCTGCTCTAGCGCCTTCCTCCACCGTGTTACGGCTCATGATCTTCCTCTGTTGCACCAATCTGTGCTTTTTATGATTTTGTTGATTTAGATAAACCTTTTGCGGTTTTGATTTTCAGATTAGGATTGTGTTTTTATCAGTATGTTTGGATATTTGTGGTTTTGTGTTTCGTTTTTCATGTTTGGTGTGATTTTGTGGTTTCGATTCTATATTTCTGTGCTTGATTTTTCATTTTTAGTTTTCTTATTTTTTGTGTGCATGATCTTCTATATAATGAGATTATGTTATTTTGCTCTTCAATATGTTGATTATGGATGGCTAGTTGGCTGCTGATTTTATTTTATTTTTTAACAATTCAAAAGGAAATTGCAAGATATATTACTAAACACATGTTCCGCCTAACATAAGATGTACCAGAGGATAGACAACAAAAGGAGAACACGATCAGAATACTGACAACAATGCCAAAATAGACAAAAAATTACAACCCAATGCCCAAACAAACTAGATGATTAAGCTACCAATTATGATAACAGAAAGCAAAATTAGTATGTTTTGCATTCAACAACCAAATGAAAGAAGTTTAATTTTATCTAACCTTTCCTGCTTCCTTGCTGTTAAATATCATATTGTTATGTTCTTTTCAGGCTACCCAAACACATAAAAACCAAATTAAAATAAACACAAATCGTCGGGCTTTTTGATTACCACCTATCTTACCGAATTGCACAAAATGATCAGGCACGCAGATATGATCAATCGAGGAAATTCCAAACCATTGTCTAAAAAGATGTCAAATACAACCAAAAAAAGGACAAGACAAAAACAGATGTATTCCTCCCCACCACCCACCAACACAAAGTTGAGATTGTTGTTGAATGATGCGACACCTATGAAGGTTATCTTATGTTTGAATCCGATTCTAAAGAAGACGCCACACAAAAACATAAACCTTTAGGGAGACCTTTTTATGCCAAATAAGATATGTTGTTATTGATAGAGCAAGCATATACGCATTTGTTATAAAATTCGTAAACACCACGACATGAGTAACATTTGTTAGGTTCTAACCGCCATTGCCACTTATCAATTCCATCATCCTGCAAAACAACATTAGATAACAACTCGCAACACTCCGCAACCATCTCCTCCTTTCAAGCAAACAATCTCCACCTCCACTTCCACGTCTTTCCACCCTCACCCCAACCTAATTCAAGCATAGCAAAAATATACATCATACGATCATCTATTAATTCATAAAGATGCCTATAATGAACACTCAATAAAACATCACCTAACCAAGGGTCCGTCCAAAAATAATGTTGGGTGAAAAATTAATATTGATCGTTAAGTTTTTGTTTAAAAATGATTCTTATATGGTGGATGTCACTAACATCTTCGCTATTGTCGAAACCTCATAAGAACGATTCAATTCTTATAGTTCAAAACCTCGTTCCAAACTGCAATGGACTGCATTGGAGATGATCTTACTATATTGAGCACTCATCAACCCTCAAGAAAATTGAACAGAAACTCGTGTGTTTAACACACTTGCTGGTCCGCAACTTATTGCATCAACTTTGTCTCCTCAAAGCTGTCCATTGGTATTCCTTGATGTGTCATGTAAAATTCTATATCTAACAATGAAACTTGAACAAATGATGAATCTAAGTGTCAATTTAGTTATTTTTGTTTCTATTCGGCCAGTGATATGGGGTCTAATACAAAACCATTTCAAAAACTTGATATATTCTTTTACCTTAATAATTCTTACATTTCACTCCCAATAAATAATATGGCTAATCCATTCGGTTTAAACAATTCTGTATCACACAGTTTTGATCTCATCGTTGGATATTTTATTACAAGACAATGATTTGACAAATTTGTAATCTCTACCCTCTAATAAAGGTTCACCAATCATTGTACCCCAAAAAAAGAAAAATCACCAATCAAAATAAAAAGCAGCGTGTAATTGTATATATTTTTTTATTGTAGCAAAATATGGATCTATCCTTAGCAGTTTTTCAATTCTGATCACAAGCGGTTGGTATTGGTGGACGGGCCCTTGCCTTCTATTTGATAATTCTGAGAATTTCTTTCCCACCCATCTCTCTTCTCAGGCATCCTCCAATATTATCAAAATGCATGATTTTTTGTAGTGTTCGATTATATAATCTGAAATGCTCCAATGTCAGAACATAATGCATGTTTTTGTTTTTACCATGATTGTAACACATAAGGATTCAATGTAGACTCGATTTAACGTTGTTGATTACAATATGCAGGTACATATGAAAGAGTTGTTTCAGTAGTTTGTTTTACCGGAAATAATCACTACATGCTTACCTCTAAAAAAGTTAAATACAAAAGGTGCACTAATGAAAGTGGATTGTTTCATATAGTCAACTAAACAATTACCTTCTTGGGAAATACTTGGGTGCCGTAGTTATTTGGTGACATAGGTTTATTTTAGATGAGAGAGAATGATGAATAAATGATTAAAATAAATTATTTAGATGAGAAAGAATGAGTGGTTAAAAGAGAGATAGACACAAAGGTACCAATGGCACCCAAGTGCTACCCCACCTTCTCTATTTGAGCATGTCGACTCTCGCCACCCAGATATACAAATTTCTCAATCGAAGTAGAAAAAGTGTGTGTGCTAGTAATAAGTCTCATAACCCTCCACTATTTCAACTCAACTTCCAACAAGTGGGTTGGAATTGGTGGACGTGGCCTTACCTTCCATTTTGTAAGAAGCTTTTCGGATTATAAAACTCCATCTCAAACCTCAAATATGATCATTAATCCTTTTTATTTTTCAAAAAAAAAACTAATTCGGATTATATAATCCAAAGCGTTTTTCCCACCTTTGAATTATATTATCCAAAATGCACACGCGTGCGCGTACATACACATACCAGACTCAGACATCACGTCATCTCCTTTTTCACCTTCCACTCCATACACCTCCAGAAACGTAATTTGGGATCTTCCAAACATAAAATAGTACCATTAGCTTGAGAAAAATGGCAATTATAATAAAATTATGCTCCATATTGGCCAATCTGGATGAGTTTTTGTCATCTCTGAATTGGACAATTCGAACTATACCAATTAAGAAAAGTGATACGTGAAAGACAAGAAAACACATGAAAAAACAATGAGACAAGATGGTTTAGAGTCACATTACCATTACTTTCAAACAAAAATTGTGAGAATAGAGTCAATAGATGATAGAGCAGTGCAATGAAACAAAAGTTGTGGAATAAGGGTTTTGTTTAGAATGATTTTGAGTGAGAGAGTTGAAGAAGATGACGAATTTCAAATATATGACCATTTAAATATATTGTACCGTTCGGATTGGCCAATATCCGAACAAATCCCCGAATTGTGTAACCAAGAGGAGGGTAGATTTGGGAATTAGAAATTTGGAGCCTTTTGAATATATAGTGGTAGGAAAAAAAAATTAATTTTTATATTTTAAAAAAAGTGTTCAATTTTTCTTATATTTTTGGGTGAGTTTTGTCCTACAAACCTATTCGGACAAACCTATAGGTTGGAAACTGCAACCTATTTCTTTAGGGTTTTAAGAAAGGTTCATCCATTTACCGTCTCTTCATCCACAACAATTTACGTAAAAATGCCTTTGAAGTCATGTTAACGACCTAATGAAATTGCTAACATTAATAGTTGTTGAAAATTGTAAAAAACATTACAGAAGATTAAGCTTGAAATTAATATTTTAAAAGTTTAATTATTTTACTAAACTATTATAACAGATTAATTTGAACATTATTTTATTATTTTTTTAATTAAATAAATATTTCTAAACATAATCAATAAAACAATGATAGAAGAAATTTATAGTTTTTATGTCATACAATCAATTTCAAATTAATTTGTTTTTCAACAACAAAATAATGAGTTCAATAGGGAAAGAGTGCAAGGGATATCCATGAGGCAAACAACTATCATTTAGGACTCTTTCTTTTTTCACCCTATTGATTTTATGCGTGTCTTATACGGTTCAAATTATATAATCCAAACGAAATAAACACCTCATAAAAATCTTTAAACACGTCAAAATATTTTAAATTTTAGAATTTGAATGGGCGCGTAAAAAACTAATAATAGCCATAATCTAAGGAGCAACGAAGTAGATCCACAACACATTCATAAAAAAGATACTAAACCAAAAACCATCTCCAAGAGGTAAGTTCAATAAGATCCAATATCTCCAACAAGTTATTAATTCGTTTCTAATACCCCAAATAAACTGTAGTACAGAATGCCAACCCCATTTCCTTGGGACATTCTTCCCACACCCAAGGTCCATGGATACAAGAAAACAATGCATTCAGAATAAGAGAGACATAACCAAAGTACCAAACCCACCCACCCAAACACCCCATACAACATTTGAGCTGCAAAATCACATCTCATGAATAAGTGCCAAGTCGTTTCCTCAATGTTGTCACACAAATTACTCAAAAGACATCTTGAGGCTCAATGATAAACTCCCCAATGAAATAAGTTAGATTTAGTAGAGAAACTAATCTAATCTAAAAAGAAGCTATACTAAGAGAAACCAATTACCTAAGATGGTGCAAAACTCGACCAGAGGTTGTCCAACACAAACTATTCTCCAACTAAAAGGCTTCTCCGAAGGAATTTACCTTCATTGAAAACATAGGCCGATTTCACCGAGAAACCTTTACCGGTATCCGGCGCCTCCATTCGTCGATCTTCCACCTGAAATATAGAAACTAAATTCATAAGTTTTGTGGCCTAATCTTCTTCCCAAGTAAAAAACCCTACTTCCAAACATTTAGTGGATTTTCATTAAATATGGTCACTATAAAATTGATTTATACTATCTTTTAAATCCTAATTTAAACAAGAATAAAATTAAAGTTATCATATGTTGAATTGAAATCCAGAAGAAGAAAAAACAGTAGTAACTGTTAGAGGACAACTATATCCCAAAATAAACATTTAGAGTCTCATAGCTATACAGATAAACTCTTGCAATACCGTTGAAGGGACCGCAGCTAGCTAGTAGGTAGTTTGCCAAGTGTTGATACAAATATACTCCTCTGCCAACAACAGTTGTCCCAAGCTTGTACTTTTTTGCTGCTACGGTCTAAGTCTAACACTCACTCTCAGTTTATTAGACTCAAAGTGCTTTCTTTGATTTATTAACTATTTCTTTCATTCTTCATCTATACTTCAAATTCTCCAAATAATTAATGTAGTTTAAAAGGTAGTCTTCTTTTGGAAACAACATTATAATATGGTGAGAGAACCAAATTCTCATCCTTTTGTTCTTCTCTTTTTTTTTTTTCCCAAACAAATCACCTCTACATGCATCCACAAAGTTTGAGCAAGGCATGTAATTGAAAATGGTCTATGAAACTATATACTTCATAAATTCCTAAATAAAGAGCTTAAAAAAATATACCTTATCCCTTTGTGTAGAACTTTTTTTATTCAAATTTTTAACTGTACAACTTATCCTAAATGAAACTATAAAGGTCTACGATTCTATCTGGTGTCAATTTTGGTGGGTTAGTTCGGCTTCTTAGAAAGAAAAAAAACAAGTAAAAAATAAATACTATTATGGTGAATATGTATACATGAATTATTAAGGACGGAGGTAGTATAACCTAAGATACAAACTCCAAATTCAGGTGTGCCCTTGCTCATATATGTGCATGATCTGTATATGTCTACACATATGTAACATGCCATGCTGCTATAATGATTTCCATAACACTATAATAATTTAACCAATTGAGCAAAAAAGCAACACAATACAAACATATCAAAGAGACAAGGATCTGTGTGTATCATTGATGGATATTGAAAATGTGTGAGGTGTGGGAAGAAGAGGGAACAATTAGCTATTCCAATGTCTATATATCTGTGCATAACTACTTTCTCTAGATCTTGAAGTTTGAAATCATACCAATCCAATCCATATGAAACAAATGTAAAAATATATATAGATCTCAGAAGATAAGATTATTATTTCAAATGAAACAGTACTTCTGCATATTATATCAAGATATATGAGAAAAAAGGGACCAGTATCCCCAAATTCAAGGTAAGAAGTACACACCGAGTTACTATCACTTGATTTCTGATTCCAGAACTCTTTCTCAATTTCTGCAAAAATCTAGCAACATTATAAAAAAAATGTATAATCTGATATTAGTACTGCAATTATTTAGATAGCATGCATATATATATATATAAGTATGGAAGAAAAGGGATAGATTGGAAGAATTTATGAAATAATACTGATATGTTCACATATATAAGAGCTGATGGATCTAGAAGGAATTGAACAAACCTTTTTTTTCTAG